>Ga0335081_10002629_pt1 | contig 28288 bp, 22 predicted proteins | sample Lox_Sample_35_FD_206713 | JGI IMG/M metagenome (GOLD analysis project Ga0335081, IMG submission 206713) | Soil microbial communities from Loxahatchee National Wildlife Refuge, Florida, United States - Lox_Sample_3.5 | ecosystem: Environmental > Terrestrial > Soil > Wetlands | place: USA...
CCTACCTCGATAATTGCAACTGGAACGCCGGCACCGTTCAGTGCAATTCGACTACCCATTCCGCCGTGACGATTACGGACAGCGAGTTCAACGGCAATAACACACATGCTGGCGCTGCGGGTTTGGAGGTGGATTCCAACGGCGCGCTCAAGCTCACCGATGTCTCGGCCAGCAATAATGCGGGCTCCGTCTCTGGTGCCGCGCTCAATAACTGCAATCTACATGGAAATAAATGCACCACGACCGGTCAGGCGGTGACGCTGAGCGGCACGAACGTGTTCGATGGAAATAATTACGATGGCCTGCGTGTACAAAGCGGCGGCGCGATCACTTCCGGTTCGCTGGAGGCCAATCACAACACTCAATTCGGCGCAGACTTAGAAAACTACTCTAGCACTTCGGCCATGCCTTTCACCCTGACCGGCACCAGCAGTTTCAGCGACAATCTCGGTGGCGACGGTTTGGATGTGCTTTCCAATGGCGTGATCTCGGTCAACAACATCACGGCTGATTACAATGGCTCGGGCGATGGTGCGTTATTGGAGAATTCCAATAGCATCGGCGCTCTTTCCGCAGTTAAGGTTACCGGCACCAACTGGTTCGATAAGAACTACAATGATGGCCTGTCTATTATTTCCAATGGCGCGGTTTCCCTGAACAATATGAACGCCGATTACGACGGTCTCGCCACCGGCGTAGATGGTCTGGCTGTGGAAAATACAGGACACAGCAGCGCGCAGAGCGTCACCCTCACCGGCACGAACAACTTCAACTATAACGGCCACAGCGGTGCCAGCATTATAGCTACCGGTGCGGTCACGCTGAACAATATCAACGCCTTTTGTAATGGCTATACCACGCCCGACTGCAAAACCGGCGGTGTCGCGAATGCAGACGGGTTGTACATTGATAACAGCAGTTTAACCTCTTCCAAGCCTCAGGCGGTGACTCTGGCTGGCACCAACAATATCAGCCTGAGTTATGGAGATAACGTAGATTTCTACACCTACGGAGCGATCAAGATCAATAACCTCACTGCCGATACCAGCATCATCGGCTATGGCGCAGACCTCGCCTTCGGTTCTGCGACCGGTACAGTAACCCTGACTGGCACCAACACCTTTGACTTCAATCATCTCACAGGTCTGGACGTGGTTAGCAACGGCGCCATCACCGCCAGCAACCTGAACGCGGTGGACAATAAAACCGGCGATGGTGCTGATTTGATCATACAAGCGGGGCAAGGGAGTGTAACCCTGACCGGCGCAAACACCTTCAATTTGAATAATGGTTATGGGCTGAAGGTTCAGTCCTTTGGCGGTGGTGCAATCACTGCCAGCAACCTCACTGCCCTGTTCAATGGAAGTGCTAGCGGTGATTACGGCGTCGACCTAGTGAACACTTACGGCACCTCGACCGCAGGCGTGACCCTGAGTGGCACAAACACCTTCAATAACAACTACAGCGATGGTTTGTTTATTGAAAGTTATGGCGCCGTCACCGCCAGCAACCTGACAGCCAACTGCAATGGCTTCAGCGCCCTCTGCGCTACTTCGCCGAATTCCAATGTGTCTGGAGTTTATATCGACAATGTCCCCGCCACAAAGGCGGTTCCTGCCGTGACCTTGACCGGCACCAACACCTTCGATTCCAACAGTGGTTACGGGCTGTTTATTGCCTCGCAGGGCGCCATTAATGCCAGCAATCTCAATGCCCTGCTCAATGGCAGCGCTAGCGGTGATTACGGCGTCGACCTAATGAACAATTACGGCACCTCCACCGCAGGCGTGACCCTGACCGGCACCAACACCTTCGACACTAACTACAGCGATGGCTTGCATGTCGACTCCCAGGGCGCCATCAAGGCCAACAATCTCAATGCCCTGTTCAATGGAAGTGCTAGCACCGATTACGGCGTCGACCTAGTGAACAGTAACGGCACCTCCATCGCCGGGGTGACCCTGACCGGCACCAACACCTTCGACACTAACTACAGCGATGGTTTGCATGTCTCCAGCAATGGCGCCCTCGCCGCCAGCAACCTGATGGCTAACTGCAATGGCTTCAAGGCTGACTGCATTACCTCGCTTAATTCCAACGCGTATGGTGTTAATATCGATAATATCCCCACCACCTCGGCGGCTCCTGCTGTGACCTTGACCGGTACCAACACCTTCAATACCAACAACAACGATGGTTTGCATATCTCTAGCAATGGCGCCGTCACCACCTATAACCTGACCGCCAATTTCAACGACGCGGGTAATCTCAGCAATGGATATGGCGTTTACATTGAAAATGTGCCGCCCGCATCGGCGGGTCCCACCGTGACCTTAAATGGCGTCAACACCTTCGATAGCGACAAAGACTACGGCATCATCGTTGAATCGAACGGCAACATCACCACGGACAATATCACCGCCAATTACAACGCGGCTTCGGGTGCCGTGATCGAAAATAACTTTGCCGGCACAGGAACCATCAGCGTGAACGGCACGAATGTGTTCCTCGGCAATGGCCATGATGGCCTGAATCTATACTCAAACAAAGTCGTGGGCGTGACGCACATCACTGCAAACTCGAATAGTGGTAATGGACTTTATGCTGATACACACGGCAAGGTGACGGTCACCTGCGGATCGTTCGTCGGTAACGGCACGGGCGGACTTGGTTATGGTTGGGAAACGCAGGATTCGACCTCCGTGATCATGATCGGCACCGATGCGGCGGGAAACGCCTCGGGGCCAAATCAGTGGTCCACCAACGGTTTGGCTACGCCAGTGTTCACTCCTACATGTACTCTTCCATAAAGTTCCACCGCAAAACGATCTGGGTCTAATAACAATTCTCCCCGGCAATGGGGAGAATTGTTTACCTGGAACAGTTTTCATCTGCACCAGGCTGCCTTGAAGGTCACAGGAGAAAAGGGTGCGCAGTTGGCGCAACACGGGGTACAGCCTCTGGAAAACGGAGCCGGAGAACAATGTGGACTGCTCTTCCATATGTTATAATTAACTCATCCAAATTAAGGAAAAACTTAATCGAATGGAGAATATTGAAACCCTGCGGGACTTTGGTCAGATCAAGATGTTGGCGGATCCGCGGCGCATGGAGATCTTATGCCTGCTGATGAGGGAACCGGCTACGCTCACGCAGTTAGCCCAGGTTCTCCTTCAATCTCCGGCTTGGGTTCGACATCACATGCTGGCGCTTCAAGCCGCCGGTCTGGTGGAGTTGGCCGAGGTTCGCAAGAGGGAGAAGGTAACGGAAAAATATTATCAAGCCAAGGCCGGTGCGTTTCTGCTGCAACAGCTGGTCGTGCCGAAGACCAAGAAACCGGCTCGGATATTTTCGGGCAGCAACGACCTTGCATTGGAGTCGATTGCCCATCATCTGGGCAAGCACTTTCATATGTTGAACTTTCCGATCGGCTCGCTCGATGGGCTGGTCTATCTGCGTCAGGGACTTTGTCAATTTTCGGGATCGCACATCCTCGATGAAGATGGTGACTACAACTGCTCGACCGTCCGGCATATCTTCCCGGATCGATCCGTGGAGCTGGTCACGCTGGCGCACCGCAACCAGGGATTGATGGTGGGGCCGGGCAATCCAAAATCGATCAAGAAAATCAAGGATATCGCTCGTCTGGGCGTGCGCTTTGTGAATCGGAATCCCGGCTCAGGCACCCGGCTATGGTTCGATGCGGAGCTGAAACGTTTGAAGCTGGATGCCAAACAAATTCAGGGCTATGAACGGATGGTTCAAACGCACCACCAAGCCGCCGCGATGATCGCGGCGGGGCGGGCCGATGTCGCCCTAGGATTGCAAGCCGCCGCCTTTCAGCACCATCTCGATTTTATCCCGTTGTTCGAAGAACGCTACGATCTTGTACTGCCGCGCGAGAACGAGGAGTTCATTTCGCCTCTCTTGGATTATTTACAGACAGCGGCTTTTCGCAACGAACTCAATTCGCTGACGGGCTATGGCTCCGCCCACAGTGGTGAGCAAATTTTTCTCTAGGAGTAAACGATGAAACGCTTTACGTTGTTATTTGGTTTGCTGATGGTGCTGGCGCTGGCCTTCTCTGCCTGCGCGCCCGCCGCCACGCCGACGGCCGCCCCTGCCACGACCGCGCCAGTTGCCACTTCCGTCCCAACCAGCGTACCGACTGCGGCTCCAACCGCCGCACCTGCTGGCGCCGCCATACCCACAGCGTCGTCTTCGGATCAGAATTTAATTCTTGCGACAACCACGTCCACGCAGGATTCAGGATTACTCGATGTGTTGGTTCCACTTTTTGAGCAACAAACCGGCTATATCGTCAAGACCGTTGCGGTCGGCACCGGTGCCGCCTTGCAGCTGGGACAGCAAGGCAATGCCGATGTCCTGTTGGTTCATGCGCCATCCTCCGAGGTGACTTATATGAATGGCGGCTTTGGTAAGGACCGCTTCTTGGTGATGCATAACGACTTCATTATCGTCGGTCCATCATCCGATCCGGCCAAGATTAAAGGGGATACCGATGCGGTGGATGCGTTCAAGAAAATCGCGGCGGCAGGTGCGACGTTCATCTCGCGCGGCGATCAATCCGGCACCAACACGAAGGAACTCGCTTTGTGGAAGAGCGCAGGCATTGATCCGGCCGGTACAAAGCCTGCCTGGTATGTTTCAACAGGACAGGGGATGGGTGCGACACTGACGATCACCTCACAGAAAGGTGCATACACCCTGAGCGACCGCGCAACTTATCTTGCCTACCAATCGAATTTGCAGCTTGAGGTTCTGGTCGAGAAGGACAATTCCCTCCTCAACGTTTATCATGTCATCACAGTCAATCCCGATAAATGGCCTAAGGTCAATTACACGGGCGCGTTGGCTTTTGCAAATTGGATCGTTTCACCCGCTATTCAAGATGTGATCGGCAAATTCGGCGTGGACAAATACGGGCAGCAGTTGTTTGTCCCCGATGCGGGTAAGAGCGATGCAGATTTGGGACTATAGCTGATTTTGCTGAAGCATTAGCGACGGGCACACAGGCAAAGGATGGCTCTAAAAGTCGTTTGCCTGTGTTTTTTGTTTCCTGTATACTTGAGCCAATGTCCAAAGATTGAACAAGTCTCCTCCTGGAAGAAACAGGGAGGGTCTTCAAATCATGCCAAAGCTTCGTCAGGTTGTCCATAACGTATACGCAAACAAGTACTTGGAATGGTTCTTTGTTCTTCCAAGCGTAGCTCTTCTGGCGTTGCTGGCCCTGCCCGTGTTCTCGCTGCTTTGGCGGGCCGGCGTGGAGGGATTGTTTCCATTCATCACGCAGTCCAATGTGATTTCGGCGATGCAATTGAGCCTCTGGACCAGCGCCTTGAGCGTTTGCATCATCGTAATTACAGGAACGCCGTTGGCGTTTGTGCTTGCACAACGAAAATTTGCCGGGAAAAATTGGATCGAACTGATTATCGATATTCCGGTAGTCCTGCCTCCTTCGGTAGCAGGTATCGCCCTATTAATCGCGTTTGGCCGGGAAGGCGTCTTCGGCAGCTGGTTGAGCGCCCTGAGAATCAGCCTGCCCTTTACGAGTGCCGCCGTGGTGGTTGCGCAGATCTTTGTATCGGCACCGCTGTTCATTCGCGCCGCACGCATCGGTTTTTCTGAAATTGATCCGCAATTACGCGAGGCCGCTTACGTGGAAGGCAGCAATGAATGGCAATTGTTTCGTCACATTATATTGCCCATCGCGGCGCGCTCTATTTTGAGTGGGGCAGTGCTGGCATGGACGCGCGCTTTGGGCGAATTTGGCGCAACGATTCTTTTTGCCGGCAATTTGCAAGGGGTCACGCAAACCATGCCGATCGCGATTTATGTGGGTTTTGAAGAGAGTGTGCAAATCGCCATTGCGCTCTCGTTTATTTTGGTGCTGGTCAGTATTCTGCTGTTGCTGGCGATACGAACTCTTGATAACAGCAAGGTCTGGAGGATTTAATTCCCCAGAATATCGGAACGATGACCCATGGTATTTAATTCAGACGTTTGGCAGATCACACTTCTGTCTTTGAAAGTCTCTGCCTCGGCCACTGTCCTCAGCCTGTGGATTGGGCTGCCGCTGGGCACGTGGCTTGCACTTGGTAACTTCCGAGGCCGTTCATTCATTCTCAGCATAATCAATACCGGCATGGCATTGCCGCCGGTTGTGGTTGGATTGGTGGTGGCGATGATGTTGTGGCGTTCGGGACCGCTTGGCGATTTCAATCTGATTTACACACCCGCCGCAATTGTTATGGCTCAGACAGTTATCGCTGCACCGGTCGTTACCGGATTGACTGCCGCTGCCCTCCAGGCTCTTGATCCGCGTTTGCGGCAACAACTGCTGGGTCTTGGCGCATCTGATTTGCAGATGGTTTGGATGCTGTGGCGCGAAGCGCGGTTGCCATTACTGGCTGCACTCATGGCAGGGTTTGGATCGGTCATCTCGGAAGTTGGCGCCTCGATGATGGTCGGCGGGAACATTCAAGGTCAAACCCGTGTGCTGACGACTGCTATCGTTCTTGAGACAGATAAAGGCGAATTCAATGTGGCTCTTGGGTTGGGCGTGCTTTTATTAGTCATCACGTACCTCATCAATTTGGCACTGACTTGGATTCAACAGCGGAGTGCAAAACGATGAATCCCTTGATCGAGATTCAAAAGCTTGTTGTTCAACGCGGCGGCCGCGATGCGCTTCAGATCACTGCCCTCGATGTTCAGCGCGGTGAGACTCTTGCCGTAGTTGGCCCAAATGGCGCGGGAAAGAGCACGCTATTACTTGTCCTCGCAAAGCTGATTCGACCCCTGCGTGGACAAATCCTTTTCGATGGGCAACCCTTGGCCAAATTTGATAATCTCGAATACCGCCGAAAAATAGCATTTGTATTCCAGGATCCTCTATTAATGGATATATCCGTTGAGGAAAATATCGCACTTGGACTCAGATTTCGCGGCCTGCCCAAGGAAGATATTCGAACGCGCGTGCATTACTGGCTGAAACAATTAAATATCCAATCCCTCGCTGGACGGCGCGCCGGCGATATATCCGGCGGGGAGGCCCAGCGGACCAGCTTGGCGCGCGCGTTCGTTCTTGAACCGGAATTGCTACTGCTGGACGAACCTTTTGCTGCACTTGATCCGCCTACTCGCGCCAGCCTCCTTGAAGAACTGTCTTCCCTGATTTCAAGGGGCCGTCGCACCGCTATCTTTGTTACGCACAACCTGGACGAAGCCGCGAGGCTTAGTCAACGAATTGCGATCATTGTCAAAGGGAATTTGATGCAAGTTGGCCCGGCGCAGCAGATAAGAATGAATCCGGTCAATAACGATGTTGCGATGTTTCTGCGGCAGTGGTCTGACTAGAAGTACGGCACGTCCACGCTAATTATTGAGCTTTATAGCATTCTAGTTTTGTGGGCGCAGATGGGCTAGGGTCGGACTAATCACGAGAGGGCGCGTTCTAAGCAAATAACAGCCGATCGCCGAAGGGACCGAAACATGCAATCGAATCCCACGGCGGTCGTCTTTGGCGTTGATCTCAAAGATCAAAGCTGCTGAATAGGGATGTAGTGGCGCGTTTTGGGAAAGCACCGAGAGCGTGCAGAATTCTACGCCGACGACTTGCCGACTGCGGCAGCCAAAAAACATTTCTACGGTGTGATTTATCCTATTGAAGACCGCTACGGGGATGCGCGTGGAATAGCCAAGCTCGAACCCATCAGAGTTTCGTGCGACGACATTGTCAGATGAGGAGCAGATACTTTTCTATACAACCGTATTGTGCCTGATGCGTAGATATTCACAAAAAGGTTCCATGTGTGAAGTAATAAGAGGAGAATCTGAGATGAATCGCAAAATCCTTACCATCCTTATCTCAAGTTTGGTTCTCGCAAGCTGCTCTACTCTCAGTGCCAGATCAGCAACTCCCTCGGCGATTCCGACCGTCCTAGCCGATTCCTCCATAATCGCCGAAGGCCGAGTCGAGCCCGTGCGCTACGTGAATATAGGCTTGAATAGCAGCGGGTTGGTCAGCGATGTCTTTGTTCAGGAAGGCGACACGGTCGCGCCGGGAGAGGTCATTGCCCGTATCCAAAGCCACGATGCTCAGACCCTTGAAGGTGCTCAGGCGCAGGCCTCCCAGCAATTGACGGCCGCCTACCAGAATTTGCGCGACGCCCAGTACAAACTCGACAATTTCGCGGCTCCATCCGATTTCCTGGATCTGACCCCAACCGAGGCCCTATCGCAAACACTCGAGAAATTGAACATGGCCCGCGATGCGTTCGAACCCTACCGGTTCATCTACGACCCGAGATATGGCTACCTTAATCTCGACGACCCCCATAATTATAAGATCGCGGCGCGGCGCGAAAACGGAGATGCGCTGCAGGCCAAGAAAAGATTGGACGATGCTTGGACGATGTATCGCAAGGCGGTCCAGTGGATGGAACTTAAAAGCGATGTGGGGACTGCGCAAGCCAATCTGGATCAGGCCTTAAGAGACTATGACAGCCTAAACGATGCATCGTTTAGAGAAGCTACGGCAGGCGCCCGCGCGGCCCTCGCCAACGGCGAAGTGCGTGCCCCGTTTGCCGGTACGATCACCAATCTGAACCTAAAGGTCGGAGAATTCGCCTCCGCGGGCCAACCTGTGGTTACCCTCGCCGACTTTTCCAGCTGGGTGATCAACACCACGGACCTAACTGAACTGGACGTGGTCAATATTAAGCAAGGCCGCATGGTCAGCCTTACCTTGGATGCGATTCCCGCGTTGAAGCTTCACGGCAAAGTCCAATCCATCAGCGCAAACTATACGGAGAAAGAGGGAGATATCGATTATGTTGTCAAGATCGCCCTGACGGATCAGGACCCGCGTCTGCGCTGGGGCATGACTGCTCAAGTGACGTTCCAATAATCGCTTCTCTTTTCCGGGCTCACGCCATGAGGTAGAACACCTTAAGTAATGAATCGGAGTCAATGTACAGCTTATGATCACTCTCCCCTTTAAAGCGAATGGGTCAAACGGCGATATTCCTGATAACGGCTCGTTGATGCTGGATCTGCGATCCGTGCAGAAGTACTACGCCAGCCCTGCCGGTGATTACCATGCCCTTAAGGGCATCGATCTGCAGGTCAACCATGGCGAATTTGTCAGCATCATCGGCAGGTCGGGCAGCGGCAAATCCACTCTGTTGAACATGATCTCAGGCATTGATCGGCCCACGACAGGTGAAGTTTGGGTGAACGGTACAGCGCTTCATGCCATGGATGAGGATCAGATGGCGCGCTGGCGGGGCGGCAACTTGGGAATACTGTTCCAGTTCTTTCAGTTGCTGCCGGCTCTCAGCCTATTGCAAAACGTCATCCTGCCAATGGACTTGGCGGGAAAATATTCCCGGCGCGAACGCCGCGCCCGCGCTGAACATCTGCTAGAGATCGTTGGCCTGACCGATCACAAAGATAAATTGCCTGGCATGGTTTCGGGTGGCCAACAGCAAAGGGCTGCGCTTGCCCGAGCTCTCGCCAACGATCCACCCTTGGTCGTGGCCGACGAACCGACCGGCAATCTTGACTCGAGGACCGCGGAGACCGTCTTTGCATTATTCAATGAGCTGGTCGCACAAGGTAAAACGGTCATCATTGTCACACATGACAGCAGCTTGGCAAAGCGCGCCCATCGTACAGCGCTCATCGCGGACGGCGAAATCGTAAACGAATATGTAGCGAAGGCGCTGCCAACATTAACCCCCGATCAGTTGTTACGGGCCACCCATAAAGTCGAACCCCGACAATATGCCGCAGGCGCCGTAATCCTGGCCGAAGGCCGGAACAGCAGCGCCTTCTATATCGTTTCCAAAGGCGCAGTCGAAGTGATCTTGCCGCGCCCCAATCAGTCAGATGTCGTTGCCTTGGAGTTGGGGCCGGGCAAGTACTTTGGGGAGATGGAATTCTTTCATGATCGTCGAAATCGCGCCTCCATCCGTGCCTGTGAGAGTTGCCCGGCCGAGGTCCTCGCCATGGACTACGAGAACCTCAGTGCCCTTCTGCACGAGTCAGATATCACGCGCCAGACTCTCGAACGGGCAGCGAATCTGCATGAAACTGAAAACTCGGCGCGGCGGGCCGGGAATTCATGAATCGCAGCGGGTCGACAGGAGTCTGAAGTGGGCGTTCTCTGGCATAAAATCTGGTTCGATCTTTGGCATAATAAAACAAGGACACTGCTTGCCGTATTAAGCATCGCCGCCGGAGTATTTGCCGTTGGGGCCATCTTCGGCATGAGCGACCTGCTGATTACCAACATGGATGCGTCGCATCAGTCCGTGATTCCCCCGCACATTAATGTTGCCCTCAATGGGTTGGTGGATCGGGACACGATCCTCAACCTCAGAAGCGTACCTGGCGTGGAGGACGTGGAACCGTACAACCAGGTAAGCGTGCAGTACAAACTGCACCCGCAGGATCCATGGCGCCAGGGGGTGATCGAAATGAAAGGGGACTATCTCCACCAAAAATTCGAGCTGGTGCAACTGCGCCAGGGAGAATGGCCGCAAAAGAATGAAATCAGCGTGGAGCGGATGGCCGCTCAATTCCTGAATGTCGGAATCGGCGATTCGATGATCTTCAAGATCGGAAAGCAAGAGCGGACATTTCCGGTTACAGGCTTGATTCGACATCCCTTCGTGCCGCCGCCTCAGTTTGAGGATCTAGCCTTTTTCTTCATGAACGGGCAAGGGCTTGAACATTTTGGGATCCCGGAGGGTCAATTTGATAGCTTCTATGTGCGGGTCACACCCTACAGCTCCGACCATGCCAAAGATGTTGCGACTGCCATCAAGGATAAGCTTGCGAAGCAAAACATCAGCGTAGCAGCCTTCGTCTATCAGGACCCGAACAAGCATTGGGGGCGCGCCTTCATGGATGGTTTTACGCTTGTTCAAAAATTGCTCGCCGTGATCTGCATCATTGTCAGTGTGATCCTAATTTACAACACGCTCTCCAATTTGGTCACCCAGCAGACAAATCAAGTCGGCATCTTGAAGGCTGTTGGCAGTTCCACGTGGACCATTGTTTGGGTTTATTTAGTGGGCGCTCTGATATACGGCCTCTTGGCGCTGGTCATCGCCATCCCCTTGGGCGCCGTAGTTGCCTCGGAAGTTACCAAGGTTTTCCTGAATCTGTTCAATATCGACTACAACCAGTTTCAGGTGTCGGAACAGGCTATGGTTCTGCAAGTTATCGCAGGGTTGGCGGCTCCGCTGCTGGCGGGCTTGCCGCCCACCCTGCGTGGCGCAACCATGACGGTTCGACAGGCGATTTCAACCTATGGATTGGGTGGCGATTATCGATCCAGTTGGCTGGATCGGCTGGTTGATCAGATCGGCGCCCGCTGGCTGCCGTCCCATTATGCCACTTCGCTCGGGAACATGTTCCGCCGCAAAGGGCGCCTGATCTTGACTGAGTTGGTCCTGCTCACTGCCGGTAGCGCTTTTCTAATTGTCATGAGCCTGAACTCGTCTCTTTCATTGACTCTCGACAACATTTTTGCGCGGAGTCGTTATGATACAACGTTGCAGTTTGCAGGAAATCAATGGGCGGACAGGATCATCGCCATGGGAAGCTCAGTAGACGGAGTTGACCAATCGGAATTGAGCCTGGTTCAATCGGCTAGCCTGTACGTGGCGGGTCAGTTGGTGAAGGATGCAGGTATAGGTACCTCCGTCGTTGGTATTCCCTCGGGCAGTGATTTTTTCAAACCCTTGATCATTGCGGGCAGGTGGTTGGCATCCGGCGATGGCAGAGCCGTGGTGCTGGACCGAGATGCGGCTGACAAGAATCAGATCCGCGTCGGCGACAGTGTAACCCTGGACCTGGGCCAAGGTGCCAGGTACCAGTGGCGCGTCGTTGGCCTGTATGACCCTGTTTTTGCTGGTGCCTTTTCTTCAGACACCATTTATGCTCCGCAGGATGCATTGTATTCCGCCACCAAGAAAACGGGACAAGGGAGTGTGCTTTATGTGCGCACCGCCTCCCACGACGCTACAGCCATCACGGAGGCAACCGCCAATCTGAAAAGCATGTTCGAGAATCATGGCCTCCAGATCGTGCAGAGCCAAACTCAACCCGATTTACGGAATACCGACGAATGGCAATTTGGGCTTGTGACCTCCATGATGCTGGCTCTTTCCGTCATCGTGGCGATTGTGGGAGGAATTGCGTTGATGGGCGTGCTCTCGATCGGTGTCATCGAGCGCACGAAGGAAATTGGAGTGCTGCGGGCAGTAGGTGCGCGCTCACGGACCATCTTGGGTATCGTCATCATGGAGGGAGTATTGCAGGGCATTTCGAGCTGGCTCCTGGCCATACCTCTTTCCTATGTGTCGAGCCCGTCCGTGGCATCTGCACTAGGACATACCATGTTTGGAGCCACCCTTGATTATCAATACAACTGGCCTGCCGTCGGTATTTGGCTTGGGGTCGTGCTGGTGATCTCCGTTCTGGCTTCGCTTTTGCCTGCTCGTGGCGCGACCCGAATTAGTATCCGTGATAGTTTGGCCTACGCATAGGCATGTCCAAGAAGAGAATCCCCAACGCAAAATTGGCCAGCCTGATTTTCCTCTCAAGCTTAGCCTTTATTTTCCATGAGTTTCGGTTCATATCAGCCGACCAAGCTGAATATGCGCGATTCGGGCAATAACTCAGCGCCAAATTTACATAGGTGCAATTGGTTTTCTTCGGAAGAATTTTGGATAATATCGCTCCTATTGACAATTTAGAAAGCACGTTCTATAATACAGCACCTCGACAAGCGGCTTTGTCATTATCTTTCAAGCTTTGTCGCGAAGACAGCGACAGGTGGCTCCTTGGCCACCTTCCTGCGATCGAGGAGGATCTGGTTGTTGTCGGCACGGCGGATCCACGAGAAATCATGCATCAAGTAACGTTTTCCGGATATTATGCGCCGAAAAGTTGAGAAAGTGATTATAAACTTGAATAGGATCAAGGAGAGACAAACTTATGAGTAGCGTACGCGTGTTGGTCGGAACACAGAAAGGTGCGTTTATCCTGACCTCTGATGGAAAGCGCAAACAATGGGATATCAGCGGTCCACATTTCGCGGGCTGGGAGATCTATCACATCAATGGATCTCCTGCGGACCCAGATCGAATTTATGCGTCGCAATCCACCGGTTGGTTTGGGCAGGTGATCCAGCGCTCCACTGACGGAGGCAAGACTTGGGGGCCAGTGGGAAATAAATTTGTCTATGAAGGCGTACCCGGCTCGCACAAATGGTATGATGGGAGTCCCCATCCATGGGAATTCAAGCGCGTGTGGAATTTGCAGCCGTCGCTTGTGGAGCCGGACACCATCTATGCCGGCGTGGAGGATGCCGCCCTGTTTCGTTCCACGGACGGTGGAGAGTCATGGCAGGAGTTTCCCGGCCTGCGCAGCGCTAAGGGAGACCTCTGGCAGCCAGGCGCGGGCGGCATGTGTCTGCACACAATCCTTCTTGACCCGAGCAATCCAAAACGGATTTTCGTTGCCATCTCTGCGGCCGGGGCCTTTCGTACTGACGATGGTGGCGAGTCGTGGTTACCGATTAATAATGGTCTGAAATCTCCGTTCGAGCTTCCCGATCCGACCGCTGAGGTTGGCCATTGTGTACATAACCTTGCCATGCACCCAGCCCGTCCCACTGTCTTATACATGCAAAAGCACTGGGATGTCATGCGCAGCGAGAATGCGGGCGAGCTCTGGCAGGAAGTCAGCGGTAATCTGCCCAGCGACTTTGGCTTTCCGATTGCCGTCCATGCTCATGAGCCGGACACCGTTTATGTGGTCCCGATCAAGAGCGATGGTGAACACTATCCGCCCGATGGAAAGCTGCGAGTATATCGCAGCCGCACGGGCGGAAATGACTGGGAAGCGTTGACGAACGGTCTGCCTCAGGCGGATTGCTACGTTAATGTGCTGCGAAGTGCGATGGCCGTTGATGCGCTGGATTCGTGCGGCATCTATTTTGGGACCACCGGCGGACAGGTGTATGCCTCCGCCGATTCTGGTGATACCTGGGCTCCCATAGTTCATGACCTGCCGCGTGTGTACTCCGTGGAGGTTCAAACGTTGCAATGATCCGTGTGATACTGCCGGCACATTTGCAGAGGCTGGCGAACGTACATCGCGAGGCGGAAGTTCAGGTTGCGGGTCCGGTGACCCAGCGTTCGATACTGGATGCATTGGAAACCAAGTATCCGATGTTGCGCGGCACAATTCGCGATCAGGTTACTCACGAACGCCGGGCCTTCATTCGTTTTTTTGCCTGCGGCGAGGATATATCCTTTGTCGCTGCCGACACCCGGCTGGCGCCAGCCATTGCGATGGGAACGGAGCCTTTTCGGATTGTGGGTGCGATGGCTGGTGGCTAGCCAAGAGTTTTCGAGTTGATTTTGCGATCAAGGGGTCGCGCTGGGGGGCCGTTCAGCGACCATCCAAATCTCAATCCCGCGTCTGAGCTCCGTTTCGAAGTCGCTTCCGCACCTTGCTGGTTGCGCGGATTCATGAACTTTCAAATGCACGAGAAACTCAGATTGGCGTATGATTGGGCCCTGATGGACGAGGATCATGACGACGCCCTGCACCCCGATATTTTGGCCGCGATTCAGCGCGCCTTGGGGGAGGATGTTGGCGCCGGCGATATAACTACAGACAGCATTGTTCCCGCCGGTTCTTCCATGCGAGGTAATATCATTGCAAAACAAAGCGGAATCGTTGCCGGCCTTGATGTAGCCAAAGCTGTCTACGAAATTGCGGACCCAAGAATTGAATTCACTGCCGTGATATCCGAAGGTGCTCGCGTGCCGGATCGCCAGACTCTCGCCACGGTTTCCGGCCCTGCTCGCTCCCTGCTGACTGCGGAACGGACCGCGTTGAATTTTCTGGGCCGCATCTCGGGCATCGCCACTTTGACGCGCCAATTTGTGGATGCGATTGCTGGAACAAAGGCCGTTATCCTCGATACGCGTAAGACCGCGCCGGGCTTGCGGATACTAGACAAGCTGGCGGTGGTTCGCGGAGGCGGCAAGAATCATCGCGTTGGACTCTACGATATGATGCTGATCAAGGATAATCATATAGATTTTGCTGGAAGCCTCGAGGAAGCGGTCAGACGCGCACGCGCGGTCGATAGCAGGGTCGAGATCGAAGTCGAGGCGCGAACCCTGGATGACGTGCGCCGCGCGCTTGAGTTAAGCATCAAGAGAATTCTGCTGGATAACATGACGGTTGGCATGATGTCCGAGGCAGTTCGTCTGGCGAAAGGACGCGCTACGCTCGAAGCGTCAGGAAATGTGAGCCTGGAAAACGTGCTGCGCATCGCGGAAACCGGCGTTGACTTTATCTCGGTCGGCGCACTGACGCATTCTGCGAAGACATTTGATGTGTCATTTGATTATGTCCGATAAGGAGCATGATGGATTCCGAAGCACAGAAGTTGTATGAAGAAATGAAACTGAGTCTGGCAGCTGTCGTGCCGGATTTTGAACTTGCCTACAAAGCCGAGATTGCGGTCGAGATCAATGCATTGAAGAAGCGCCGCCATGCTGTGATATTGGGGCACAACTACATGGAGCCGGTGTTATTTTATTCCGTCCCCGATTTTAAGGGTGATTCGCTCGACCTGAGTCGCAAGGCGGCCCAGACCGACAAGGATGTGATCGTGTTTTGCGGTGTACGTTTCATGGCAGAGACCGCCAAGATATTGAATCCGAACAAGACGGTTCTTCTGCCTGCGGCAAAGGCGGGCTGCTCGCTTGCGGCCAGCATCTCGGCCGAAGATGTCCGCCGCCTAAAGAAGAAATTTCCAGGTGTGCCGGTCGTGACCTATGTCAATACCTATGCGAATGTAAAGGCGGAAAGTGACATCTGCTGCACGTCGAGCAACGCGGCGGCCGTGGTCGAATCGCTTCACGCGGATACCGTCATCTTCTTGCCTGATCAATATTTGGCCAGTAATGTTGCCAAAGAAACCGGCAAACATATTATCTTTCCATCCCTTGCGCCGTCCCGTTTGTCAGAGTATGCGGCCAATTTGCTGGACGTTCAGATGATCGGCTGGCATGGCCGCTGCGAAGTCCACGAGAAATTTACAGTCAGGGATATTGAAACGGTGCGCGAACAGTTTCCTGATGTCGTCATTCTCACCCACCCGGAATGCAGTCCGGAGGTGGTGGCGGCATCCGACTTCTCTGGCAGCACAAACGCCATGATCAACTATGTGCGCCAGTCGAGGGCGCCGCATTATCTTTTGCTGACCGAATGCTCGATGGGCGATAACATTTCTGCCGCTAATCCTGATAAGGATATGTTGCGATTGTGCATGGTGCGGTGTCCGCATATGAATATGATCACGATGGAAGATACGCGCGACTCTCTGAAATACAACCAGTATGTGATTGAGATTCCGGAGGAGATTCGGGTCAGGGCATTTCAAGCGGTGGATCGCATGATCAAGATTGGATAGTATGAAGACCACAGACGTTTTGATCATCGGTTCCGGAATTGCCGGAATTGCCGCAGCGATTCAGCTTGCTAAGAATCCGAACCGAAGAATCATTTTGCTCAACCGTTCCGCAGATATACATAAATCCAATACATTTTGGGCGCAAGGCGGAATTATCCACCGGGGTCCGGGCGATAGCGCCGAACTTCTCATCAAGGATATCCTGGAAGCGGGCGCGGGCGCTTCATTGCCTGAGTCAGCTCGCATCCTTGCCGAAGAAGGTCCGCACCTGATCGATGAGATCTTGATCGGACAGGCAAAGATTCAATTCGATCGTGATGCCGAGGGGGGCCTGGCTTATGGGCAAGAGGCCGCTCATTCGTGCCGGCGGATTGTGCATGTTGGAGATGGGACCGGCGCGGCGATCAGCAACGGCCTGGTCGAATTGTTGAAGGATTATCCGAATATCGAAGTGCTTTCCAACGCGACCGCGGTTGATCTAATTACCTACCCTCATCACTCGCGGGACCCCCTGGATAATTATCGTTCGGTGAAATGCTATGGCGCGTATGTGTTTGACCGGAACGGCAAGGCCATCCATCGAACGCTGGCAGCCATCACGATTCTCGCAACTGGCGGCCTGGGCCGCATTTATCGCAACACCACGAATCCTCCAGGTGCGCGCGGCGACGGCCTGGCGATGGCCTCACGCGCCGGCGCGCGCATGGTCAATGCGGAATATATTCAATTCCATCCAACGGCGCTGGCGGCTCCCGGCGCGGAGGGATTCTTGATCAGCGAGGCGGTGCGCGGTGAGGGCGGAATCCTGCTGGATCCGGACGGACATCCCTTCATGCAAAGATATTCCCCCGAATGGAAGGACCTTGCACCGCGCGATGTCGTGGCGCGCGCTATTCACATCGAGATGGAGACCAACGGTTATTCCCACGTGATGTTGGACATCGCTTCCCATATGTCTGCGTCAAACTTGAAGACGCGCTTTCCCAATATTTATGCGGAGTGCCTGCGCGTCGGACTCGATATCACCCGGGAACCCATCCCAGTGGTTCCTGCGGCCCATTATTTTTGCGGAGGGGTGGCCGTGGACGAATGGGGACAATCTAGTATTTCCAATCTTTTTGCGGTGGGCGAGGTTTCCTGCACGGGATTGCATGGAGCGAACCGCCTGGCGTCGACTTCCCTCTTGGAAGGGCTGGTGTGGGGTCGTCGCGCCGGCCAAAAAATAGAACAGACTTTGAATAGCCGTTCATTTTCGATCCCGACCCGCGAGGACGTTCCTCCGTGGGATGAAAGCGGGTTGATCAACGATTCCGACCCGGCCCTGATCCAGGGCGACATGCAGACGATTCAAAATATCATGTGGCATTATGTCGGCCTGATCCGTTCCGGCGACCGGCTGGCGCGGGCCATTCGCGAGCTGCGCCATCTGCAGAACGAGATCGAGACCTTTTACCAAAAAACAAAATTGAGTGACGGCTTGATTGGATTGCGGAATGCGGTGGAGGTGGCATTGATCGTGGCGCAGGCGGCGTATCATAATCGTCAGAGCCGCGGCTGCCACTACCGGGCGGATGCCGTCGAGGCCGGCGATAGGCTCCTATGAAGGTCTGCAATCAGCGGAGCGCGCTAAACACCTAACAAATCCTCGGGAGCATTTCCCCCGCCAGCATATCCACCACGCGCCGGCTGCCGATGGCGGTCTTCATTAACACGCGTCCGCGTGGCTCCGAGGTCACTTCGCCAATGATGACCGCTTCCTCGCCGTAGCGCGCTTGGTGCATGGCTTTGAGCACGGCGTCTCCATCTTCAGGCGCCACTATCGCGATCAATTTACCTTCATTGGCAATATACAATGGATCAAACCCCAGCATCTCGCAGGCCGCGTCTACCTCGGGATGAACGGGAATCGTCGATTCATTTAATACAATTCCAACGTTCGATTGGGAGGCGATTTCGTTCAATGTGGTCCCCAGTCCGCCGCGCGTCGGATCGCGCAAGACATGAATGTGATGGCTCGTGTTCAGCATCGCCTCAATCAAATGATTGAGCGGAGCCACGTCGCTTTGAATGCTGGATTGGAAGCCCAATTCGCCACGCGCACCGAGCACCGCGATACCATGATCGCCAAGCGATCCCGAGAGAAGGATCATATCCCCTGGCTGGGCCTGTGCGCCGCCAATCTTTAGATTCGGTCGCACCAAACCCACGCCGGCAGTCGTGATGTAAAGCCCATCGGCTTTGCCCTTCTGCACGACCTTTGTATCGCCCGCCACGATTTGAACATTCGCTTCTTGCGCGGCGGCCTTCATTGACTGGATTACCCGCTGGAGTAATTCAATGGATAAACCTTCTTCCAGGATGAATCCCGCGGTCAAATAAAGCGGCGTAGCGCCCAGCATCGCCACATCGTTGACCGTGCCGCACACCGCCAAGCGTCCGATATCGCCGCCGGGAAAAAACAAAGGAGAAACGACATGCGCGTCGGTGCTGATTGAGAGTTGTACGCCAGGTTTCAGCTCCAGGGCCGCCGCGTCGTCTCCGGCACGCAGCGCCCTGTTGTCGAATGCCGCTATGAAAGCCCTTTCAATCAACTGATGAGTCATGCGGCCGCCCGCACCGTGGCCCATCACGATTTGTTCCTGGTGGGCCAGCGGCGGCGCGCAGACCGCGCCTGGCATGTTCACCGTTTCTTCAGTCATCGTGTAACCATATCCTTCATCTCAATTCGACCATATTTATAATATGCCGCGCATGCGCCCTCGGAGGACACCATCGTCGCACCCAGCGGATGCTCGGGATTGCAGGTCGTACCAAATGCCGAACATTGATGCGGTTTCTTCAGACCTTGGAGGATCTGCCCTGCGATGCACAGCGGCGATTCCTCGGCTTTGATCGCTTCCACATCGAAGCGTTTCTCGGCATTGAAATCGTCGAACTCCGGACGTAGGCACCAACCGCTCATGGGAATCATGCCGATGCCGCGCCACTTGCGGTCACATCTCATGAAAACTCTTTGTATCGTTTCCTGCGCGGCCTGGTTGCCTTCGAACGTGACGGCGCGCGAATAGGCGTTGCCAACATCGATTTTATTTGCTTCGAGCAATTGGACAGTTTGCAAAATTCCATTGGCGATATCGAGCGGCTCGAAGCCGGTGACCACCATCGGCACGTTGAACTTTTTCGCCAGCAACGGATATTCCCAAAAACCCATCACCGCGCAAACGTGACCTGCCAGCAAAAACCCCTGCACGCGATTCTCGGGCGACGAAAGAATGGCATTGATGGCAGGCGGCACACACACGTGCGAAACCAAGATCGAATAATTCTGCAATCCGAGTCGTTGAGCTTGTAGGACACTCATTACATTGGGCGGCGCAGTCGTCTCAAAGCCAATTGCAAAGAAGACCACTTGCTTGTCGGGGTGCTGCTGAGCCAAGGTCACCGCATCCAGTGGGGTATAGACGACTCGGACATCTCCGCCCTGTGCCTTGACCGAGAATAGATCACGGCCCGAACCGGGCACACGCAGCATGTCGCCATAGGAGCAGAAGATCACGTCCGGGCGCGAGGCGATGACGAGTGCTTTATCAATCAGCTCGAGCGGCGTCACGCAGACGGGACAGCCCGGTCCGTGCACCAAATCGACTTCCTCCGGAAGCAGCTGATCGAGGCCGTGACGAACGATGGCATGAGTCTGACCGCCGCAGATTTCCATCATCGTCCACCGACGCGTCACGCTGCGGCGAATCTCTTCGATTACGCCTTTGACTAACGCCGCGTCGCGATATTCCGTAATGTACTTCATGCCGCTCCGGGTCCAAGTTCCGTTTCCAGGTTGGAAATTTCCTTGAGTAGGTCGAGCGTTTCTTTCGCTTCCTTCTCGCTCAAGAGGCTGATCGCAAAACCAACGTGGATCACGCAGTAATCATTGACTTTTGCCTCGGGAACATACTCCAAACACGCTTCGCGGAAGATTCCGCCGAAGTCGACCTTTGCCATTTTGAGCCCCCCATTTTCGTAAATCTCAACAATTTTTCCCGGAATTGCCAAACACATCCTAACCTCGCAGTCTGCTCGCGGCAACCAACGCTTGTCCAAGCGAAAGGCCGCCGTCATTCGTCGGCACTTGACGGTGTAGGTATACCGTGAATCCGTCTGCGCGCAATAGTGACAAAGTTCGTCCAATTAAGGTGAGATTCTGCCAAACTCCTCCGGAAAGTGCAACGGTGCGGATCCCTGTTTCTTGATTCATTTTCTTGACCGTCATTCGAATCATTTCGGCCAATCCATTATGAAAGCGTGCGGAGATTTTGGATGTCGGTACTCCCGCGTTTAGGTCTTTTATCAGGGATTCGAAGCCGCTTCTTATATCGATGCTTCGACTTTGCTCAGGACCAGTTTCATGTTGATTCAACCCAAATGGATAACTCCCCGTCTCATCCGCACTTGCCAACGCTTCGAACTCGATGGCGGCCTGCCCTTCGTAGTTAACGATCTGTCGAATTCCTGCCAGCGCCGCGGCGGCGTCGAATAAACGGCCCATGCTTGAAGTCATCGGCGTATTGATCTTCTTCTCCAATTGGATCCTCAAGATGTTTCGTTCTTCCTTGCTGAATTCAAGGACCGATGGCAGCCGTTCAGCCCATTGGATTCCCAGCGACCAAAGCAATGCCAGGGCAGTGCGCGCTGGTCTTTTGGTGGACGCATCGCCGCCGGGAAGAGGGAAATATCCCAGATGAAAGGGTCGTCGATAGGAATTGTAATCCGCGACTAAGAACTCACCGCCCCAGATGGCGCCATCTTCGCCATAGCCGGTTCCGTCAAAGGATAATCCAATGACAGGCTCAGAGCCGTCCAGGCCATGTTCGGCCATGCAGGCCGCAATGTGGGCGTGGTGATGTTGGACTCCGATGGCGGGCAAGTTCTCACGTTCTGCGCGCTCCAGCGAGTAACGCGTTGCTAAATAATTTGGATGCAGATCGAACGCGATGGCTTCCGGCTTGGCGCGGAATAACCGCTCGAAATGTTCCACGCCCTGCTCGAATGATTTCAGTGTTTCATAATTCTCCATGTCGCCAATATGCTGGCTCAGGAAGGCATAATCCTTGTTGGTAATGCAAAATGTGTTCTTTAGCTCGGAGCCAGCCGCCAGCAGCGGCGGAACCTCCCACGGCAACTTGACGGGAAATGGCGCATAACCCCGCGATCGGCGGATCGGATAGGTTTCCTTTTCGAAGACGCGCGCCACAGAATCATCACAGCGAATATGAATATCACGATCATGCATCAGGAACGCGTCGGCTAACGGGGCCAATCTCCGGCGGGCCTCCTCGTTATCCGTGGCAATCGGTTCTTCGCTCAAATTACCGCTGGTCATCACAAGCGCTTGCGGAAAATCATCCGCTTTTTCGAGAAGCAAATAATGCAATGGTGTATATGGCAGCATCACGCCGATGAAATCTTGTCCAGGTGCCACTTCCTTGGAGATGTGAGAATCTGGTCTGCGGCATAACAAGACAATTGGTCGCGCAGGGGATTGCAATAGCTCAGCCTCGGTTTCATCAATGAAGCAGTGTTTCCCAACCGTCGCCAGATCGGGCATCATCAGCGCAAACGGTTTGTCCACGCGTAATTTGCGCCGGCGCAGTTCCGCAATTGATTCTGCATTGGCGGCATCACAGGCGAGGTGGAATCCCCCCAGGCCCTTGATCGCGACGATTTTACCCCGCGAAAGCAGCCGCCGCGTGGCTTGAATTGCCTCGTCAGCCGTTTTATTTTGCGTGTTGCTTATTTCCAGCCAAACGCTGGGTCCGCACTTTGGGCACGCGACGGGCTGAGCATGGAAGCGTCGGTTGGACGGATCCGTATATTCGCGCTCGCAATCCGCGCATAACCTAAATCCGGCCATGGTGGTCTTCGGGCGATCGTAGGGAATGTCTTTGATAATGGTGAAGCGCGGTCCGCAGTTGGTGCAGTTGATAAATGGATAGCGGTAGCGGCGGTCGGATGGGTCGAAAAGCTCACGTCGGCAATCGTCGCAGATGGCGACATCGGGTGAGATTGGCTGGAAGGCGGCGTCAATGGATTCGGAGTGAATGATGTCGAATGAGTGGAAACCATTAGCAGGTCCGAACGATGCGGTTAGCTCGTCAATATGGGAAAGCGGTGGGGCGTCAGCGCGTAGGGCCTGGATGAAAGTGTCCAAAACATCGCGCTCGCCGTCGGCTTCGATATCTACACCCGCCGAGGTGTTTCTCACCCAGCCTTTGAGATGGAGGCGCGTGGCAAGGCTGTAAACGAATGGCCGAAAGCCAACACCCTGGACGACGCCCGTAATATGTATGCGTGTACTTTGCATCGGCATGTTAAATCGTGTGTGTGATATGCGGTTTCCTGCTTCGGTTCCGCAGGATCAACCTGTGAAATTTATAAGGACAGAGTATACATCTCTTCGCTGTTAAATGTCGGCCGCCCCTGGCAAGACGTCAGCCCAAACCTGGCAGCGGCTTGACAAGATCGAATGTTGTCATTATAATCTAACTAGTTGGTTAGAAATCCAACCAGTTAGATTTATGAGAAAGGACAAGATGGCCAAGCCTGGAAGTAAGCGAAGAGGAAGAATGCATGATGCGGAAGGTGCGCGCGAGGCGATTTTGAATGCAGGCGAAGAAGTGTTCGCGGAGCACGGCTTTGATGGGGCGCGGATCGATGCCATTGCCAAAGTCTCGGGCTATAACAAGAGCCTGATCTTCCAGTACTTTGGCGATAAGCTGGGTTTGTACGCGGCCGTCATCCGCCGCTCTGATGAGCAAATGCGAGGTTGGCAGGAGGAGGCCCTGACGAGACTGAGGGCTGACTCGGCCGTGGACTTCAACCAAATTAAGGAGCTGCTGTGTAAGTACGTCAGCCTGTATTTCGATTATTTGGTCGAGCATCCGCGCATCCTGCGCATATACAACTGGGAACTTGCCGAGGGTTGGCAGACCTTTTCGAAGGTCTTGAGCGAGCGTGATTTTCAAGATATTGATGATTTCGCTCCTGTGTTCAGCAAGTTTCAAGCCGCTGGTTTGATGCGACTGGATCCGGACCCTTTGCTGCAGTATACGACCGCATTGTTCACCGTCAGCACCTACCTTGCGATCCTCCCTTTCTATCAAATTTTCCTCCCGAAGACGGACTTGGATTCGCCGGCCATGCTGGCGCAAGGAAGAGATTTCTTGATTGAATTCATTACGAACGGACTGCTAGTCGCTGGCGGCGCAAAGAAACAGCCTCCGTTGAAGAAGACTACTTTTTCGCGCCAACCAAAAGGAAAATGAATGCTGAGACGCACTTGGGCAATTGCACAAAAAGAGTTCATTCAACTCACTCGACTTCCGTTGGTCATGATCGGCATGACGGTCGGCGTGGCGTTGGAACTGGTTTTGTTTGCAGTTGCCGTTCACAACAATGTGAATCATATTCCGATGGTGGTTGCCGATCAAAGTCGGACCGAGGCGAGTGCTTCTTATCTCAATGCCTTTACAGATTCTGCCAACTTTGATATCGTCGCGCTGGTACCCGATCAAACTGCTGTGGTCCGCGCCATTGACAGTGGGCAAGCCAGCGTCGGCTTGGTGATTCCGGCAGATTTCGCAACCCGCGTGGAGCAGAAAGATGCGCATGTATTGATCGTGGCAGACGGCTCCGATTCGTTCGATGCCCAATCCGCGTACGGCAGCGCCGCATCCATTTCGCAGGCTTATGCGGTCAGCCTCACGAATCAACAACTGAGTCCATTGAACGCCCACATCCAGATACTTTATAACCCCGATCTAGTGGACCTATGGTTCATCGTCCCGGGCTTCGGCGCATTTCTTTTGTTTGGCATCTCGCTCAAATTGACCGCTTTTGCTATCGTGCGCGAACGCGAAGCGGGAACCATCGAAGCGCTGTTGGTCACACCCATCCGCCCGATCGAATTGATGTTGGGAAAGATGATTCCAAACCTCGGCGTTGCCATCTTCAATCTGATATTGACCTTTGCCTTTGGAATCTTGCTCTTCGGAGTTCCATTCCGAGGCAATCTGCTTCTGTTCTCCGTGTTGGCCACCATCTTTGCCACAGGAAGTCTTGGTTTGGGATTAGCCATCTCATCCTTTGCTCAAAGCCAGGTGCAAGCCAATCAATTGGCATCGCTGATGAACATTGCAGTGATGTTCGTAAGCGGATTCATGTTCCCAGTATATGGACTGCCGATACTCTTGCGTGCCTTTGGTTACACCATGCCTATGACCTTCTTCCTGCCGATTGTTAATGGCATCATCACCAAAGGAGTGGGATTAGGTGATCTGTGGGGGCCCGTCTTATCTCTCACCGCTCTTACCGTTGTGCTTTTTTATGTGGGCGCGCGACTTTTCCGACAGAATCTGGATTAAAGGAGTTTGAATGCAATTGAATCTTCAACGTCTGGCGGCGCTCATGCAGAAAGAAACCATTCAGATTTTGCGTGACCGCCGTTTCATTTTTCTTTTTCTTGGTCTGACTTTTGTTCAACTGTTTGTGTATTCTTATTCGGCCTCCCGAACTGTCTATCACATGCCGTTGGCGGTCGTGGATCAAAGCCGTGACCCAACCAGCGCCGCGTTTGTCCGGGCGCTGGTTAACTCGCAGTATTTCAATGTGAAGGTGTATTTAAGCGATGAGTCGCAAGCGAAGGATGCGATTGACAAAAGCGAAGTGAAGGCCGCTCTTGTCATCCCGCCCGATTTCGCCGCCAGTGTGGATCAGGGCTCCGCGAATTTTCTCATGCTGCTGGATGGCTCCGATCAATTCGCCGTCCAATCCGGATACAGCGCTGTAGGTTTGGTCGCACAAGATTTTGGATTGCAGATGTCGGATCAGAATCTCGCGCTGGGCGGCGGAATGTCGTCAACGAATTCTTCTTTGCCGATCACAACCTCGAGCCAGATCCTCTATAACCCCGATATGAACGATAAATGGTTTGTCATTCCCGGAATCATCGGAATGATTTTGCAGACTCTGGCGGTCGAGCAAGCCGCGATCTTCCTCGTGCGCGACCGTGAGTGGGGCACGATGGAACAAATTCTTGCTACACCAGTCAGGCAGCTGGAATTAATTCTCAGTAAATTGATTCCGTTATCCGTTTTATGTCTGCTGACCTTTGGAACGAGCGTCGCATTAGGAATCTTTTGGTTCGGCGTTCCATTTCATGGAAACTTGTTCCTATATTTTTGGTTAGCTTTGCTTTTCCTGGCTTCATGTCTCGGACTTGGCTTGGTTATTTCAACGCGAGCCACAACCCAATTTGAAGCGGAAGCTTCGGCGATGATCTTCATGCTATTCGGCTTGCTCTTGACCGGTCTCTTTTATCCGCGCACGGGGATGCCCTTGCTTCCGCAGTTGATCGGTGACATCGCTCCGCTAACTTATTTTCTCCGCATCTCGCGCGACATTTACATGAAAGGAGTCGGACTCGACTTCGTGTGGGGCGACGCGGTGATCCTGGCGCTCTATACGTTGATCGTGATTTTCATTTCCTCCAAACGATTCAAAATGCGGCTCGATTAAAGGTGAATGAATGAAGCAATTCGCAATATCAGTAACCAATCTTGTAAAAGAGTTTAAAGTAAACAAAACTCTTACCACCGCGGTGAACGGGCTCTCACTGCAAGTCGCGCGCGGTGATACCTATGGGCTCATAGGGCCCGATGGCGCCGGCAAAACAACGACCATGCGCGTGATTCTCGGCTTGCTTTCCCGAACGAGCGGCGAGAGCAGTGTGCTTGGATTCGATTCAATGAACGACATGTATCAGATCCGCGAGCATATCGGTTATATCGCACAACAATTTTCCCTGCCGCCAAATCTAACGGTGATAGAAAATATGCTTTTCTTCGCGGGCGTTCATTCCGTGAGCGCAGAAGACCAAAAGAAACGCATCCCTGAATTACTGTCGTTCGCAGGATTGACTGAATTTTCAAGTCGCCTGGCCGGAAAATTATCGGGCGGGATGAAGAAGAAGTTGGCGCTTGCTTGCAGCCTGGTTCATGAACCGCAGGTGGTCATGCTGGATGAGCCGACGCTGGGGGTTGATCCGGTCAGCCGCCGTGAGTTTTGGAATTTGTTGGGTAATCTGCGCGCCGAAAAAGGTCTGACGATTTTCATCTGCACTCCTTATATGGATGAGGCCGAACGCTGCACCCACGTCGGTTTGATCTATCAAGGCAGAATGATCGTGGATGATTCTCCGGCTCAGATCAAAGCGATCATTCCCGGACATTTGCTGGAATTCACGCCATCCGATTTCGCTCCAGCGCTCAAGCTTTGTGCTGGAATGGAAGGCGTGCTGGAGGTTCAGACTTATGGCGAGAGGTTGCATGTCTTTGTGGATGACGCCGCCAGGAGCAAACCACAGCTCGAAGCGGCGCTGACTGCCCAAAGAATCACCTACGGCGATCTGCGGGAGATTGAAGTCAGAATGGAAGAGGCGTTTATCAGTTTGATTCGTCGTCAGAAGGAAAGCACGGAACAAAATGGCCTGCCGGCCCTTAAATCCGAAGTGTCTGGAGATAGTCGATGAATGCCGAATCGTTCGCGCCGCAAAATCATGGTGCTCCTATCCTGGTACAACACCTGACCAAGTGTTTTGGGGCTTTTACCGCCGTCGAGGATGTCAGCTTCAGTGTGCGGACCGGTGAGGTGTTCGGGTGGCTGGGTCCGAACGGGGCAGGCAAGACCACCACCATCCGAATGCTGCTAGGTTTAATGAAACCGACGTCGGGCAACTCCTTCGTATTGGGATTCAATTCTGCCACACAGACCAAGTTGGTCCATGCGCATGTCGGATATATGTCGCAACAATTTACATTGTATAACGATCTGACCGCCGCACAAAACATCCGTTTCTATGGTAGCGTCCATGGTCTGTCTTCGGACGAAATACGCCAACGCGTTTTGGAAATCATCCAGATGGCGGGCCTGGATGGACGCCAGAACTTGTTGACCGGCAGCTTGTCCGGTGGTTGGAAGCAACGACTGGCGCTGGGTTGTGCCATCGTCCACCACCCCGCGGTTGTGTTTCTCGATGAACCTACGGCCGGCGTCGATCCCATCAGCCGGCGGCAATTTTGGGAGTTGATCTATCAGATGGCAAAAGACGGTGTTACGGTTTTGGTAACGACCCATTATATGGATGAGGCGGAGTTGTGCCAGCGCGTGGGTTTGATCAGCGCGGGACGATTGGTGGCCCTTGATTCCGTCAACAGACTCAAGCAGACCGAGATGCGTGGTCAAGTTCTTGAGATTAATAGCGCGGACCCCGAGAGAGCGGTACAGATCTTGAAAGCCTCTCAGCAAAATCATCAGATCCCGCTTGACGAGGTGGCTCTCTATGGTGTGCAGATTCATGCCGTTGTGCCGGGTGCTCAAGAACACAGAGAAGCGATTCGCCGATTGCTCGTGGAAAATGCCGTCCGCGTCATTTCCATCGACTGGATTGCTCCAACATTGGAGGATGTTTTTATTTCATCAGTTAAGGCAAATTCAAGGATAAGTTAATGATCGTTAGTTTGGAGTGCGATTGAGGCTGTTCTTTGAGGTCGTCAACGAAAGGAGTATAGACTATGCAAAACAGGAGACCATCGCCCGTGTTGATTGTTGTGATCGTACTGGTGATTGCAGCGGTCGGGTATTTTGCGTATCAAGCCTGGAGCCAGAACAAGGCCGCTTCGCAGCTGAGCGCTTCCGGGA
>Ga0335081_10002630_pt1 | contig 28287 bp, 27 predicted proteins | sample Lox_Sample_35_FD_206713 | JGI IMG/M metagenome (GOLD analysis project Ga0335081, IMG submission 206713) | Soil microbial communities from Loxahatchee National Wildlife Refuge, Florida, United States - Lox_Sample_3.5 | ecosystem: Environmental > Terrestrial > Soil > Wetlands | place: USA...
TTTCCCGTCCTTGAAGAAGTAACCATCACACGTTGCACAATAGCTGATGCCTCTTCCGTAAAATTTCTGCGCGCCCTGCGCCTCCAGCGCCCGGTTACCCACGCCCGTAGCAATAACAATGCCCGTGGTGAGATAGATTGCATGATTCGTTTTGAGCGTGAACCTGCCATCCTCGCGGTCTCTTGACACCTCCGTCACGAACTCACCGATATGGATCTCGGAATATTGGGCCGCCTGCTGTGCAATGAGGTCCACGAGGCTTTTCCCGCCGATGCGCATAAAGCCCGGATAGTTCTCCACGACCGGCGTGATCGCCACCTGGCCGCCGAGGTTGCTCTTTTCGACCACTATGCAATCGAGCCCGGCGCGCTCAGCATAAATCGCCGCCGTCAGTCCTGCTGGTCCGCCACCGATGATAACAAGGTCCTTCTCCACCGGTTCGCCGGAAATCTGCGTCGATGCGACCTGGGGTTCCTTGAGCGAAAGCAACGATTCCACGAACAGAGGCTCTGGCTGGAGCCCTGCTCCCGTGAATATATTATTCATGAAGGTCTGCGGTACAGCTAGCGACCCGAGACTCTCAGCAAGGTCCTGGTTCTCGTATATCTCGACGGCCTCGGCCGACACGAGGTCAGGTCTGGCAATCGCGGCCGAGAATGCGGACAGGACCTGCTGTGGGCAGTAGGGACAGGTAGGACTGACGAAAACCCGGATATCCCTCTTATCATGCAGCTGCTCCCTTATCTTCGCCACTGCGGGCTCGGTCAGGATGGTATTTCCAGTGGAAGCCATCATGAGGGCAATCATAAATGATCTACCCTCTTCACCAACCGGAGCGCCGGTATAACGGATATTATATTTATCCGGCGCGATGAGCAACGTCGGCGTGCGTGTGACATCCCTCTGTGCAGATTGTTCATCGCCCACGGTATGATAGGACACCTTAAGTTTGTCTGAGAGTTCGGCAAGGGATTTAACAAGGGCAATTGACGCATCGTTGAACTGGTCGTTTGTTCCCTTCCGGGTATATACCTCAATGACAATGTCTTCCCTGAACCCCTGGTCAAATGTTTCCTTGATTACCTTCTTCACATCATCCGGAATAATTTGTTGTTGTGCCATAGGGAACCTCTTTGAGAAGTCAGGTAACAGCCTGTATCAAGTGTCATGAATTTGCTGTAATCCTATGTGTTCAATCTGTCCACTGACTACTACCTATTCTTTACTGCTTCATTTTATTCTATTCGATATTTTCTTAAACTCCTCTGTACCCGCGACCTTGAGAAGCTGAAACAGTACTGTCTCCGTGCATGTCACAACCGCGCCGGCATCACGCATATACTCAATCCCGGTCTTCCAGTTTTCCTTGGTCCGCGAACATATGGCATCCTTCACGACGTGTACGGTGACACCCTCCTGCAAAAGCCCTATCGTGGTTTGGAGCACACAGATGTGCGTCTCCATTCCGGTCATAATGATCTGACTCTTCCCGAGTTTTTTGATCTCCGTTACGAAAGCCGGCGCTCCGCAGCAGTTGAACGCTGTTTTTTCGATCGGTTTATAATCCGGGACAGCTGATTGAAGCTCGGGCAAGGTCCTACCCAAGCCTTTGGGATATTGCTCGGTCGTAACGACCGGGATCCCTTGCATTTTTGCCAGCTCGATCAAGTGCTGGCAGTTTTTCACGACCTTGTCTTTTTCCTTCATGATTACGGCAAGTCGCTCCTGGATATCGACTATCAGAAGCATCGCATCTTCCTTATTAAGAACAAAATCACTCAGAGTCATTCTTTCTCTTTCCCTTTCAAAATATGTCCATCCAGAACTGCCGTTCATGTTGTCCTTACTGCCGGTCAGTTCCCCGCCTATTGGCAATAAATAATTCCGAGCGGCAGACCGCCGCCACTAGACTCCTCAAGCGCCGCCGTCATACCCGATGGTCACTTTACCGCCTTCAATGATGGTCGGTACCTTCCGCACGCCTTTCGAATATCTCAGCATCTCATCCAGTTTTGCGCTATCAGCCTTGACATCATAATAGACCGCATCATCGAGATAAGCCGACCTGGCTTTTTCCGTATGCGGTCAGCCCGCCTTCCCGAAAATCTTTACTTTTTCCGGCATAGTGTCCTCCCTTTGCACATTAATTTAATATTATATATAATATCATTTTACCAATGAAAAAGTAAAATTTTTGCGCTACAATCAGATTGCCATACGAAATGAAACAAATACACCGGCTTCATTATCTGAGAAAAGAGGATTCTTGGCATGTCTAAATCGGACGGTGACACAACCCTTGTATAATCAGTCCGAGCGATCTGAACGCCTTCGAGACGCTAGTGAACAGGCGCTAGAAAATGATACGCAACAACGCACACTGGCTTATCAACGATTATGAAGAGGCCTTTGAGGCGGGACAGCACACATTTCACGATGTGGTTGATAGCCACAAATGTGCCCTCTTGAAGAGCCGGCTCAAACGGATGAAGTCACATCACGGCCACAAGGCTTTTTTTGGGCGAAACGGTCATGACCCAAGACAGCCATTTAATCATAGACCCGCCTTCAACAGCCTCTAACAGCAGGTGTACAACAAAAGGCGCAGAACTGTGTTAAAGCATTGGCCGATAGCTTCCGAGTAGTACTCGTCCTTTGCGATTTGAATGATTTTTCCTATAACTAACGAAATAGAAAAAATGCTGAAAATGACCGAAGGAACCGTAAAATCAGGCCTGCTCCTAGCGCGCGAAATGGTTAAAGACTGCCTCAAGCGCGTTTTGGGAGAACTTTAATGGAACATAATGAAATTCGTCACAGGCTTTCCGAGTATATCGATGGCTCGGTCACGGCTGAAGAAAAAAATGAAATAGAAGCACATCTCCGGACCTGTTCGGCCTGCAACGGCGCTTTCAGTGAGTTACAAAAAACCATCGAGCACATTAAAACCGAAGAAGAGTTAGAGACAGCGGCTTGGATGACACAGAAAATCATTGCAAAGATCCGTTCTGAAGAGACAGAAAAGAAAAGTCTGTTCCAGAGGCTCTTCTTCCCACCTCTCGTCAAGTTACCGATCCAGGCTGTGACTGCCTTGTTCGTCGTAATTTGTGCATTTTATATCTACCGGTGCATCGAACCTTCATCCCAGACGGAGAAACTTCTTGTGGATCGCTTTTCAACGGGGCATCTCGAAGAGAGCCCTCAGTTGTTCCCATCTGATCGAGTACAGGATGATCTGCGTAAAAAAGAGTACTCCTCACTTCCTTCACAACAGATCCCACAGTTGCCTTCATACAAATCGCTAGATATGAAACCTGAATACGCAGCGCCTTCGCCTCCCGTTAATGGGGACGAAAAAACAGCTCCTGCCGCCGATAAACCAACACGGGCTAATCAGGCCGCGGCATCGAAGGAGAAGGAGCCCTGGGCAGAGGCCAAGCAATGGGCCCTTGCCCTTGAAGGAAAGACGAGGGCATTGGCAAAAGGACCTGTATCAAGCGGTTCATCGGCAAGTAGCGGAGAAACAGAAGCCGTGCTTGTAAAAAAAATAGGCGATTACTTCTGGGATCACGATTTGCCTCGGAATGGGAACGGGAACGTTCTGAAATATGAGGTTTCTAAATTTCAATCCCTTCCGAAAAACGCGTCGTGGCTTGATACAGGGATGCAAAAGAAAATGGCTTCCTGCAAAAACCGTTACCTGGTTGACGTGCTGATTTCGGAAACAAAGCAGAAATATGTCTACTGCGCAGACAACATCTCGATCTTGCTGCTTTTTAAGGTTACACAAAAAAGCGGTCGATGGATAAAAGCCGAGTAATACGGACGCTTTTTGTACTGATCATTTCAACTTCTGCTATGAGTTTTTATCTTGAAGAACACCAACCTCTGTGGTAAAGTTTTTTCATGGGACTCATCGACCTCCATCACCGCCGAATCGATTACCTGCGAATTTCCGTGACCGACCGGTGCAATCTTGCTTGTGTCTACTGCAAGCCTCGGGGGCAGATGAAGATGCTAGAGCACAGGGACATCCTTACCTATGAGGAAATTCAACGACTTGTTTCCATTGCGGTGCGGCTCGGTATCTCCCGGGTCCGGGTTACCGGTGGAGAGCCACTTGTGAGACGCGGCATTGTGAACTTCATAGCATCGCTCCGGCAATTCAGCGGGATCGAAGACATCAGTCTGACCACGAACGGCGTGCTTCTCGCTAATACGGTTGAAGCTTTGGCGCAAGCCGGGAAACCGCGCATCAACATCAGCCTCGACTCCTTGAAGGCGGCTAGGTTCCATAAAATCACCGGAAGCGACAACTGGCATGCGGTCTGGCACGGCATCAACAGGGCGGAGGATCTCGGTTTTTTCCCACTCAAACTGAACATGGTACCGGTTCGGGGACTGAATGACGATGAAGTCGTCGATTTCGCCAGCCTGACGATCGAGCGCCGCCTCCACGTCCGTTTTATCGAGTTCATGCCTATTGGTGCAAAGGACCGCTGGCGCAAGGATGAATGTGTATCATCGGACCAGATCCGCGCTGCGATTGAGCGGAAATTTGGCGCGCTTGTGCCGTTCACATCGTCCCTCTCCGCTGGCCCATCGGCCAACTTCCAGATTCCCGGCGCCCAAGGGGTGATCGGATTCATTAGTCCCATCAGCAGGCATTTCTGCGGCTCCTGTAGGCGTCTTCGGCTGACCGCTGATGGGAAGGTTCGGCCCTGCCTTCTGTCCGACAGGGAGATCGATGTCAAATCTGCCCTGCGTAGCGGATGCGATGACGCGGAGCTCGAACGACTGCTCAGGCTGGCCCTCGAAATTAAACCGGAGCGTCATCATATTTCTGAATCTAAACCTGGATGTTTCCAGAGAACCATGTCTAAAATCGGTGGATAAAATCGAACAAGGGAGAGGATTGATAAAAAGCATGGTTGAAATTACTCATTTCGACGAGCAGGGAGCCGCGCGCATGGTTGATGTCTCAGGCAAAGCTGAGACATCCCGCGAGGCAATTGCCGAGGGACGCATCACTATGCAGCCTAAAACGCTCTCGCTCATTCTTGACCGGAAAGTAGCAAAGGGGGACGTGTTCGGTATTGCTCGGGTGGCGGGTATTATGGCTGCCAAAAAAACCCCCGAACTCATACCCCTTTCCCATCCCTTGCGTCTTTGCTCTGTCGAAATTGCGTTCGAACCGGAACATGAGAAGTCGAGCGTTCTGATCCGGGCGACGGTAAAATCAAGCGACCGAACCGGCGTTGAGATGGAGGCGCTGACTGCCGTTGCCATTGCAGGGCTCACGATCTACGATATGTGCAAATCTGCGGACCGGTCCATGAAAGTAACCGATATTCTTCTATTGAAAAAATCAGGCGGGAAAAGCGGAGCCTTCGTACGCAAACCGGCCGCTGAATGAATATCTACGCTGTAATCCATGGGGAATCTGGATATAATTATCAACCCTCCCTTGACGCGGGAGACTCGGGGAAGCGATTTAGCTGCTCATTTGCTCGTTCATTTGTCGTATGATATATCCTTCTATAATATTATGTCTCATGAAGCCCAGAAGAATTATTACAAGTTAGGTGCTTGCAAAAAATATGTAAGATTCGATAAACCTCTCAAGAGCGACAAATAAAGATAAGAATTGTAGACCAATTTAGATGATGATTAATCCCCCTCTTGCTGAGATGAGCATACACTTTTTTGACAGTCGAAATTCATAGATAGAGAGTTTTTTGTATCATTATCATGAAACACCGATATTTCTGCGATGTATGTTGCTTTTTAACCTCTCTTTGCGCTTGACAGATTTTCAATCCTCTGATAACTTTGATTGTAATTCCAACTTTTTTGGGAACAATAAACTATAATACAGGGAGGGGTTCTATGAAAGGTGCAAGAATCGTTGTTCTTATTGCTGCAGTTTTGATAGTCTTTGTCGGTGCGGCTTTTGCGAATGAAATGTCCGGAACCGTAACCGCAGTGAATGTCGAGAAAGCAACTCTTACACTGAAGAGCCAGACAATTGAAGCCGGATTCGATTGTGAGACAGGCTCCCTGATCAGGGGTGTGAAGGTGGGGGATCAGGTCACGGTGGAATACAACGAAGATGGCGGCAAAAAGACAGCTACAAAAGTTACCCCGATGAAACCGAAACCTCAAGTAGGATGCTGATATTGACGGTTGGAAAGGACAGCCAGATGACTGCCCTTTCCATCTTTTTATGCGTTGCTTCTTATTTATTATTCGGGCGTTCAAACCTGTTTCCTAACCCTCAATATTCCCATTTTATTGCACAAGTGGACCACCAAAATCAGTCGTTATCCGCCTGCATATTACGAAATTGTTATTCTGCCAATCCAAGCTCCTCGATGTTTATGGTTGTGCACTGATTCACGGAGAGAACCGCATCCTTAAAACCGTCACGAACGAAAAACAGATTGTCATTTTCTTCTATGATTCGACGTCATCACTGACAGGTCATTACGACAATTCCGGCGATTCATCATGCACCTCATGTAACAAAGACACTGGAGGCTATATGGGGAAAAGCGAATACAGGGCGGATAACAACCGTAGATCAGGCCGGGATCGCCGAAAATTAAATGATCCTCGCTATAAGGGGCCAGATCGACGAAGTGTCAATGATAGAAGATATTGGAAAGACCGCAGATCTTCCTGAACTCGCATTGAGCGCTGTAGCCATTTTCCTGCGTGAAACGCCTATGATTTTACTGAAAAACGTTTTTTCCACGGCTAAAGCCTGCTAGTTACAAAATATAAAATCGTCGATCGTCGACATGGCAACTTTGGGTATTGTACGGACACAAAAGAGATTTTTATAAGCAGCCTGTCCACCTATGAACCAAACCACCTTTCCGCTCTTGAAAAAAATAAACGACAGCAGTATCATGGAACAGCGTGCGACATTAATCACTCAAGGAGAGAAGGATGAACGAATCGCTGCGAGAAGAAGACAGAAGAATGAGGATGCTGAGGTTTATCGTGGACCTTAATCAAGCGATCCTCATGCAGCAGGCCGATCTGACACTATGTGAAGCCTTTGAGATCATGAAGGGCACCAAACAGGCGGCTCTTAGCCTTTTTCCGGGAAAAGAAGACGTCTTTGAGCTTATTTACACGCCGAGATTCAGGAGGATCATCCGGGATCGCTTTGTGATTTCTGGCGGGTTGTCGCAAAAAGGATAGTAAATCGGCCGTCTTTTGCTCTTAGCAGATCATCCTCACCTTCCTTCATACAGGTTGGTAACTTCTGTTTTATTGTGCACGTCGATATCCGCTGCATAATAAAATTCCGTTCTCAGCCGTCATTCGGCATGACCCTCAGATGGGAACATCTCTGTGAATCTGATTCTGGCCGTTCATCACGTTCATAGACCGTATATCCCACAAGCTTCTCCCCGCCGTTCACATTACATGACTCAAGTTATTTGCGGTTTCCGTAACGCTCGCCACAAAACCGACGGCAAAACTGGTTACGATTCCGATGACCAACGGTCCACCTTGAACGCCATATATACCGCCTATTTCTTACCGATCCGGAGAAGCGGTCTGGAAACATTCCCTCGGAGATGACAAGTCCTCCCGATCCATTCGTAAACAATCGCTATGGGCTTGCTCCAATCAGGTTTCTGCTGCTCTACAATCACGGTATCGTATGAGCTAAGCGACTTGTCGTTCACGGGTCAGTACGATATAAACATTTCCCGGGGTTTACCCGAGCAATAAGGCAAATTATCATAGAATAAGGGACATCTGTGTCCATCTTATTCGATTTCATTCTCAAGAAATGCGGATTGCTTCGGCACAGGAGGATATTCCACGAACGGCGGAAAGCGCTCGATCACGCATCCATCCAGAACCACGAGAAAAAAGAAAAGTAGCGTGTGTTTTCATGGGCAGCGCTCTGGTTCGGGGAGAGGAATCAGGATACCGGTTTTCTCACTAGCTCGTAGACCGTTACTTCCGGCGGTGAGAGGAAACGGATCGGAGGGCCCCACGTGCCTGTTCCGCGGCTAACATGCAGGAACGATCCCTTGTCCAGCGTGTAATCCCCCGCGTTTAGCGGGTAGGTAAGCAGCGTCAGTAAGGTGAAGGGATATATCTGCCCCTTATGCGTATGGCCCGAAATCTGGAGGTCAAACATCCCGAGGGAGTCCCGGTCGATCAGCGGCTGGTGCTTCAAGAAAAGGACGAATTTGTCTCGGGATACCTTTGAAAAAAGTGCGCTCTCGACAATGGGTTTCTCGAAACCCAATCGAATGCCTGTTCCATCATTCACGCCGACTATTGCTATGGGGCCGTCTGCCACTGCCTCATTCCGGAGGACCGTGAATCCACATTCCTTCGTAAAAGTGATCGCCTTTTCAATACCGGCGAAGTATTCGTGATTCCCGGTAATAGCGTATTTCCCGTATTTCGGCTTTACCTCCCTCAGAAGATCGGCAAGTCCCGTCAGGTGGTTGATCTGCGCGTCAACAAGGTCTCCCGTGGAGATGAAAATATCGGGTTTCGCGGCTTTGACGACGTCCATCATTTTTCCCAACCGGTGGCTCCGGACGATAGGGCCGAGATGCACGTCGGAAACCTGTACGATCGTGAGCCTGTCGATCCCGGATGGAAGCTTTGTCGTCTCAACCCTAACTCTCTCCGGCCCGATGTTGAGTGCTTCAAAATAACCATATACGCTGATCGCAAGAGAGATCGCCAGGCTGACAAAAAAGGATAGGCGTGGCGTGGTAAGGACGGAGGAGAAGTTCGTTCGCGTCAACCAGCCCGATCCCCGAATAAGAAGATTCATGATATCGATGAGGAGAGAGGCGGAAAAAAAGAGAAACAGCATCGCCATCCAGAAATAGGCGAGGTAAGCTAACGCGCGGGCCGTGCGTTTGTATTCATAGGTCTCAAGGGTGCGGATCAGAAACACTGCAATGACCATCAAGATCATGAAGAGCGCAAGGGGCAAGCCGGTTTCCAAGCCAAAGCCAAGCGCATTCCGGGCGCGTAGGAATGCATAGACATGCATCCCGCCATAGACCATGAAAATGGTGAAAAAAAAGAGGCTCATCTGCCGAAACTGACGCCCATGCCCTCTGCGATTCTCACCAGCTCGCAGTGAGGCTCAACGAGCTTGAGGCTGCTTATTGCCGTTTCGAGCGGCACCGAGGTAATGATTGGCGGCTGATAGGAGACCATTTCTCCGAATTTCTTTTGGGCGATTAGCTCGACCGCATGGGCCCCGTATCGCGTTGCCAGCAGCCGGTCAAAGGGGCAGGGACTGCCACCGCGCTGCACGTGGCCGAGCACGGTCACCCGTGTCTCGAAGCCCGTGCGCTTGGTGATCTCATTCGCGACGATCTCACCCATACCGCCGAGCCTGAGCACGTAACCGTCAGCCGCTTTCTCGCGCACGGCCATCTCACCTCCCGCCGGCTTCGCTCCCTCGGCAACGACCACGATGCTTGATTTGCTCCCCGATTTTTTCCGTTCCAGAAGTTTTTCAGCAACCTTGTCCATGCTGAACGGAATCTCGGGGACGAGGATAACATCAGCGCTTCCCGCCATACCCGCTTCCAAGGCGATCCACCCCGCGTAACGGCCCATAACCTCAAGAACGATGACTCGCTGATGGCTCTCCGCCGTGGTGTGGAGCTTGTCTAGCGCTTCCGTTGCCGTATCAACCGCGGTCTGAAAACCGAAGGTGACATAGGTGGCCATGAGATCATTGTCGATTGTTTTTGGTACACCTATCACCGGTACGCCCAGCTTGTGGAGCCCGTCCCCTATCTTGAGAGAGCCGTCTCCGCCGATGACAACAAGCACATCGAGGCCCAGTTCCCTGATATTGTTCAGGACCATAGGCGACATGTCCTCGATGATTTCCTTGCCACCCACAACAGTTTTGTGAGCAAAGGGATTGCCCCGGTTCGTCGTGCCGAGGATGGTGCCGCCGACGAAAAGGATACCGCGCGTGTTCCACGATGTCAGTTGCCGGGTCTTCGTGGGCATAAGCAGCCCCTCGAATCCGTCGACAATACCGGTCACTTCCCAACCGTACTTGAAAATCGCCGTCTTAACCACAGCCCGGATGACAGCATTGAGACCTGGTGCATCACCGCCGCCCGACAGAACGCCTATTCTCATAATATCCTCCGAAAACAATCCTGAAAAAGTGTTTTAACAACGGATGAAGAAGGGTGGACACAGTAGAAAGCATGACCAAAGTCAGTATGCCTGACAATCACCGATTTCTTGCCGCATGACCTTTACCCAGCACATCATATTCCCAGCAGCTTTCTCCCACCGTCTGCAGCGATCCGAAGCACGATATCATGCGGAAGCCCCGCCTGTTCAAAGAATGACAGCTCGGCAGCATATGCTTTTTCGTACTCCTTGACAGGCAGTACGCAATCAGTGCCGATTGCCAGGGGGATGCCCATGGAATACGCGCGACTGATCATTTCCAGGTGGTTTCGCATAAGGCCGCAGATATACACCTTTGCCTCGGCTGAAACCGCATCAGACTCGGCAGCTCTGGCAAGGGCACCGGCTGTCGGTATCCAGAACGTTCCCGCATTTGCCATAGTATCCAGCGATTTTTCCGTCATGAAAAATCCGTGCTCGATCGAACGAACGCCTGCTTTTGCCGCAGAATTAACGGCATTTTCTCCGTTTGCATGTGCCATGACCTCGAGTCCGAGCAGGGCGGCTTCTTGGACTATATACTCAATTTCTTCGGCAGTAAACCCCCCTGTTGTTATGCTGCCGAGATGGCGAAGGCTTACAATACCTGAGGCCATGATTTTTATTATACCAGCACCGGCTTTTTTGAGCCTGTCAATTTCTGACTTTATTTCATCCCTTGTCCCGACCGGAGTCCCAAAATGTGAGCCATAACCGCCATCCTTCGAAAGCGCACGGCCTGCTGAAACAACCAAAGGTTTTTCCCCTCTTCTCCCGGTCCCACTCATGCCGAGCCCTGCCCCGTTCCGTGTACCCGCGTCGCGCACGGCCGCAACACCCGCAGCTGTGACTGCATCAAGGCCGTTCGCATCCTGGATGTGAACATGCGCATCGACAAATCCATAGTTGTAACCTATGCTCATAGCAGGCACAATAAATAAGAGACGAATTGAGTTTTTTCTGCAGATTGCAAGTCAGCTATGAACGCTGGAGAGCGAGCCTATACGCCTCGAACAGATTCATTGTTTGCCTTGCCGTATTGCTCGCGGGTGGTATTGTTCGTATAAACTATCAGGAATCAGTTTCAATTCTTGGGTAAAGCGGTCGTTTCGTTCCTTGTATTGATTAAATTCTGAAATCAGCTGATTCCTTTTCTCCTCGTCCTGTATCGGCTCCAGATCCATATTCTGACCTATGGAAAACAATATATCCTGATCGATGAAGTACATTCCAGAAATGAAATCGATCAGATTGGTTTTTGTATGTTTGAGAGGGTATTTATGCACGTTCCTGAAGGAAGGATCCGTGTCCAGGCCCGTACCGACCCAGGAAACGGTGGATGGAGTATCTATATTGTAATTCTTTTTAAGGAACGCCAAAAGGGAAGGCGTAATGTCCAATTGAGACGAGATCGACTGAATAAGCGCTGTGCGCTTAAGCATGGGTGAGAATATGATTAGCGGAACATGGAACCTATCTATTTTGGTTGACATCGGTATTTCGGGCAATCGATGATCTCCGGTAATGATAAATATTGTGTTGCCATAAGCGGGAAGTTTTGCATACTGCTCAAAAAAGAAACGCAAAGCCTCATCAGTATACATTATTGTGGAATATATCTTTCCGTAAGTGCGATGGCGTTCCTTTTGAGCCTCATCAAACCCTAATTGGTTCATTCGTTCCTCAAAGAGTTTAAGGTATTTCTCCTGATCGGGGATAGAATATGAAGTATGCATACTTATGGTTTGTATGAATGAAAGATAGGGCTGTTTCGAATCTTGACCATCCATTTTCAGCGCTTTCCGCATCAGTTCCCTATCGGGATAGCCCCAGTCTGTGTCGGGGCTTTTCGAATAACTTTTATCATAGTCATTTATGCCAATCATTACATCCACGCCCTGTTTCAGCAGAAATAATCGCTCATTATCAAAATCCAAATCACCGCCATAATAAAATTTAATACGATACCCATTGTGCTTCAAGATGCTCATTAAGGAAAGATGTTTGGGCATTCGTTGTCCCAGATCACTGAAGCCTTTCTCTGCGAATGGCAATGAGGCTAAAATGGACGGAAGCGCAGCAAAGGTACGGCCCTGTGAAGAAAGAAAATTTTCCCAGTATAAACTTTTACCAGACAAATCATCGAGAAACGGCGTAAAGCTACCCAGATATGCATTGGGTCCGCTGAAAGCCTTGCCCAAACCTTCCACTAGAATAAAAACTATGTTGGGCGTCTTGTTAGAAACAATATGGAAGAATTTGCCCAGCACATCAGGTGTTTCGTCGGACCTCAAAAATGGATAATCAGAACTTATATATTTAAGTGCCAGCCCTTTATCAGGCCGCCTTTCATCATTGTGAAAAGCAAGAGCATTAACGTTCCCTTTTGTTGAGCGGGAAAAATAGGCATATGATTCTTCGAAAAAATAAACCCATTTGTTTAAAGCCAGATTATAGGATAATTCTGTTTCAAACGATGTTCTTGCGGGCAATACGGACACTGTACAAGTCAGTAAGACTCCCGTTCCTAACAGGACAAGTGCATATACGGGTTTAAAAAATTTGCGGGAGTATATGAACGAAAGACAAACCCAGAATACAACTATCGGCATGGTAAATAAAAATATTGAGATTGTATCAAAAGTGATACCGCCCCTAACGGTTTCCTTAATTTCTTTCATGGAGTATCCGAAAAGATCTGAGCCGAGCGGAACCAACGCCGTGGCAAAGTATTTAATGAGGACGGCGTATAGGATTATAACAATCGATCCCCCGATAAAATATATCCAGTAACGGAATTTCGTGGTTCCGACGCTAAAGTAAACAATAACAAATGGAATAAACAGGAACGGAAGTATTGTCGGGAAGGACACTATGTCGTAAAGAAGTGCCTGCATGATAACATTCAAAAAATTCTGCAGAGGATTATTGGTCCTGACAATGTAGATGATTTCCATAATGCGCAACGCTAGAAATGCAATGAGGAGCGCCAGCGAAAAATTACCAAACAGGGCAGCGCAGTTTTTTAGCTTTTCGATCAATGAGTGCTCGGTTTCCTTCTTGATTGTATAATTCATGATTTGACTCCTTTTTGAATCAGGAAAAACTGGCTTCCGAAATTCTGGTCCACAATTGTTCATCGGATTTCAGCCGACCTTCACTCCGCAATTGGTTTAGATATCATACTGCTCTGCAGCACTCTCGTCACCAACGGGTCAGAATATTGGCCGAGATATCTCGCTCAATAAAGGGATAGGTATTGACGTCACTGTACTCTGTTGAAATTTTGAAGCCCCAGCGGGGATTAATATACTTCTGGAATACCGCTCCATACGATTTATTCCTCGTTGTTTTAACGATCGTCGTTCCCGCAAGGTATTCACCTCCCTGACCAAATCCGCCATTGATTTCGAAGTAATCGTCGCCATTTCCAGCAAAGAAATATCGGGCGAGTACGTGGTGAGATATGCTCAGCTCGGCGGTTGATGGAACAAAAATGGTTCGCCAACGAAAATACCAGTTACCGGTGTATTTCCCGAGACCGAGGCTGTACATATCGACGTTGGTTGTCCCAAAATCCATGTGGTCATAGCTGCCGGAAGGCTCCCATCCTTTTCCTACTCCCTGAAATATTTCTATGCGATAGGAATCATTAGGGTAGAGGATGGCATGCGGTGAATACTGATAACTAATGTTCGCATACGACCGCGGCCAGAGATCCACATACGCATCGAGTGCCAAGGCGTAATCGTCGGATCCGAATCGCAGGGAATCTAAATATTCAAACGCGAGTGAACCCTGTTCCCAGTAATGACGAATAGAAGCACTGTAATAGTGCCAATCGCTGCGGATCGGCGAAAACTCACTGAAGCCGTAGGACAGATTTAATAACCATTTAAATGTTTCAGGCGCTTCTGATTCCGGCACCTGTTTACCTCGTCGGAGAGAAGTAAGATATTGATTAATCTCGGAGTCGGGCGCTCCGTGTGCCTGGGCCGCTTCAAAATCAGCGCGAGCGGCTTCGAGTTCGCTCGCCGACCGATGGGCTTTTGCGCGCGCGATGTACGCACGGGAATTATCGGGATTCACTGCTATCCATTTGTTGTATGCTTTTACAGCATCGCCCGGACGGTCGCTCCAGAGATATACATCCCCGAGAGCAGACCAGGCATCACCATAGTCCGGTGACCGAGCAGTTACCGCTTTTATGTCCGCCTCGGCTTCTTTCCAGCGACCCTCCCACGCATAAGTCCGTCCTCGCGCGAGAAGCAGATCAGAATTATTCGGCCGCGTTGCCAGCAATTCCGTGTAAAGCTGAATTGCTTCATCCTTATGATTCGAAAAAGAAAGGGCTCGCGCAAGTTTGAACTTTGCTTCATATGATTCGGGATGGGCTTCAGCCTCCGCACGGTAGTACTGTGCGGCAGCGTTATAATCACCTCTTGACATGGCTGTGTCACCATCAGCTATTGAGGCGACAAGGGCCAATACACAAAAAATCATCATTCCATGAATCCTTCCTCATTTAAGATGTTTTTTCTCCACTGTTTCTTCCGAGGTGGCAGAGAATAAAACATCGACTTTTTTTTAGTCATCTGTAAGACTCATTAACTGGCAATTTTCTGTATCTCTTGCCGCCTGATGTTCATGTCTGCGCCAAGTCAAAAGCTCACGGGTCCCCTGGAAAAAATAACTGAGATTGTAGCGCGCAACCCCGAAACCGGGAACACGCGGCCTCTTGTTCGTCGCCAGGCGCACACTTGAATATGTTGAGGCCTCCTGATAATGAGTTCGTTGGAGCGTATCAAAACCAAACCCCGAATGTCGCATTACCTGTCGCCTTTCTTATCCCGAGGCCCTTTGTTCTGAACATATTCCCATCCAGTCCTGCCGATCAGATAATTAAGAACCGCCTGCAGCCTCCAGAACGAGTTGATCTGACGATATCCGAAATTCTCGAATACACCGTAAAGAAGAAGACGGAACATGTGTCTCCATCGAGGATACCGCCGATAGGTGATTTCTTCAAGAAAAATCCCGGCAGTCGAGAGGAACACACCGTAAAAAATGGCTAAGGTGAAAAACAGCATGAGGAACCTTACGCTGAGGAGTCCCATGAAATAGGAAAGAAGCACCACAACATAGCCCACGACCTCTATGATCGGGCCGATGACTTCAAAAAAAACATAATACGGCATCACGACCATACCGATGGTTCCATAACGGGGGTTGAAGATCATCAGTCGGTTCTGGCTGATGCTCTGGATCAGCCCTAAATGCCAACGCCGCCGTTGACGCGCGAGCATCTTCATGTTTTCCGGAGCCTCAGTCCAGCAGATTGGGTCCGAGATGAACCGTATCTGATAGGGCTTCTTCTGATGACGTTTGAGCCGGTGAAGCCTAACGATCATCTCCATGTCTTCGGACACGTTGCCGACCTTGAAGCCGCCAGCCTCAATGACCGTCTGTTTATGAAACAACGAAAAGGTGCCGGAGAGAATGAGCAGAGAATTCAACGTATCCCACCCGACCCTGCCGAACAGAAATCCCCGGAGATACTCGACGATCTGAAACAGGATGAGTCTGTTGCGAGGGAGATCCACCTTTTTGATGGTGATTTCATCCTCCAGTTCCACGCCGTTCAGAACGCGGACAACGCCACCGCACGCAATGACCGGCTTACTGCTTTCGATCACCGGGGTCATGATCCTGATCAGCGCGTCTTTTTCGAGAAGAGAGTCTGCGTCGACGGAGCAGAAGTAGGGGCACTTTGATGCATTGATGCCGCTATTAAGGGCATCGGCCTTGCCTCCGCGGGACTTGTCGATCACCAGCAAGTTCGGGGTATCCTTACTCGCGTAAAACCCATGCACCGCTTCGGTCTTCAGAAACGTGCGATAAACCCGATCGATCTTCTTAAGTTGGAAAACATTAATAAGCATCTGCAGCGTGTCATCCTGCGATCCGTCATTAATGACAATAACTTCAAACAGGGGGTAATCTCCCGCCAATGCGGCACGAACGCTTCTCAGCACGATCTGTTCTTCATTGTGAACGGGAATTAGTATAGAGACCGGTGGCGTTTCCGGCGATGCGTGAAAATCCCTGATAGGGGCGAATTTGATCCTTTGTATGTGCCGAAGAATGGCAAACAGCGAAAGGGCAAGGAGGAATGCCAGTATGGTATTCACCACGCCGAAATAGGCTCCAACAAAATAATTGAACCATAGGATGAATGTGATGGTGGCCGTTTTCATTGTCCAGCACCAGCTGCAAGGATCTTATTTATTTCCCCTTTGATTCGGACACTGCCGTCGGCCGTCAAACATTCCAGAAGAGGAGTAGAAAACTGCAGGGAATGCATGATCCGGAGGATTGCAGCGGATTTTGTTCTCAGCGTCTCGTCGTTGCCGCCCAAGTGCTCAATAAGCTGGTCGACGAAGCCTGATTTTTCAATTTCCTCACAGATGCTTTCCTTAGCATAAATGTCCTCCGCCATAAGAGCATCAAAAAACACATCCATGGCGCAGCTGCCGAGTTGAGCAAGACTGAGCGCGGCAGCGCTCCTCACCTGCCAGTTTTTATCGAACAAGAGCTTGCCGATGGATTTTGCAACCCTGGCACAATCGAGCTTGTTCGCGGACTTGACAGCCTGAAGCCTGACAAACCAAACGGGGTCATCAAAGAGGGGGAGGATCAAATCAGGCAGTGAAGCGGGAAGCGGTGCTTCAACGCGTCCGATAACTTTCAGAGCCTTGCTCCTTACCTCGGGGTTCATGCTTCCCAGATGTTCGGATGCTAGGGAGAAAGAACGGATATCGGGTGGAAGGTGGGAAAGCGTCTCCAGAACGCACGACATGATCCAGGGGTCGGAATCCTGGATGTGGTACTTAACGAGGCAGGCAATAGCGTCTTCACCGAAATTCAACAGCGCCGTTTCCATGGCCTTGCGTGTAACAAGCCCCTGTCCAAGAAGGACAGGCAACCGCTCCACGATGGCGATCAACCCTTCTTTTGCACCGATGCGGCTTAGTGCGCGCACCGTTACGGTCAGAATTTCTGGCTCTGTTTCATTGAGCCTCAGGAGCAGTTTCGGCAGGGAAGATTGGGGCCCCATCCTTCCGAGTTTATCAATGGCGGAAGCCCTAATCAACCGGTTTCTGCTGGCAAGTCTATTCTCATAATACGCCACATAGCCTAGCCGGTGAAAAAGCACTTTTAGTTCATCGCCGGGGACACCACTATTCATCAGATCCAACAGCACTTCTTCGACAGCCTGCCATTCAAGAGATTCCGTGGTTGCGGCAAAATCCGGTTCAGGGCATTCTTTCCCGTCCTTGACAAGCAATCGATTGGCTCGTTCCCGGTACTCCTGTCGAAGGGCATCCAACGTCCGGTATCTGCGTTCGTTTAACACCCGCCGTAAGACGCTCGCAATCAGGAGAACGACGATCAAAAACAGCAGGGCTGCAATGGTAGTAACAATTATGATGATCGTCAGGTTGTCATGCATAAAGAGTCAAGCGGTTACACGAGCACCGGTTTACGCGGGGCGCTGAATCAGGCCATATCCCTGAAGCTGAAGTGGAATCCATCGGCGATGATAATATGGTTCAGCACTTGGATGCCAAGCGCATTCGCAGCCCGGGACATGCCGAGTCAGCAAAATACTCCTCGCTCGGTTTGGTACCTCCTCTCGGATGATTATGAATGAAGATGACCGCTAGCGTCAACTCCCGGATGGCGTGCTTTGAAAGTATCCTGGTTGCAGACGTTTGACGCGGTGAGACTGCCAATAGAAACAATCTCACGGGACAATCTTATGATTCGTATCGATCATGTCTCACGGAACATTACCTTCTTGATATTTTTCCTTTGTGGCCTGTATTAGATTGGACACCTCTTCGCTGGAGCCGAATAACGCACCCGCCAGGTCCCGCTTCTGGCAATTTGATCATGCACCAATCTCTGCTGCCTTGGCGAGGCCCGATGCCCTAGATGATGCAGCGTTCCTTGATACTGGCCCGCTTGATATCTAACAGATTGCTGCATTGTTCTAGGATGTCCCCTACTGAGGTCTATGGCCGTTCTGTCAACGCGGTCAGTATGGATAATAAAAGCGGAGAGCTGAACTTCAGAAAGCGATGCCGCCCCTGCAGAATGATCCGCTCGCCACCAGGCCGGGCTTTTACACTGACCCACTTATCGGCCATGGGCAACACTCACTGTTTAGCTGTCGAATCCCATTGTTGTGAATTATAGTGGGGACCCAGGACGCTGTCAAACGAAAAAGGCGGCCGATGACAGAACCCTGGCCGCCTTGCGATTCTCAGCAATTTGTATTCATTTCAGATCCTTACGAAAGCATCTTTAGGAGCATTGCAGACAGGGCAACTCCAATCATCGGGAAGATCCTCGAACTTCGTTCCTTCTTTTGCATCATCATAAATATACCCGCACACCGTGCATCTCCACATAACCATCTCCTGTGTAGGATCGAAAGGGAAAATCCTTCAATCTGCCCGAGTTGAACTATCCTCTTCGCTGCGACTACCAGCATTTTTCAGAATTTTATACTCAGGGATTAAAAATTAGCCTGCGAATGGCAAGTTGCAACGGAATCGCCGTTAAACTTCTTCTGATATTCTTTGGTTTTTTCTGCGAACTGTTTTCCGAATTCGAAGCACTTCAATTCATCCTCTGCAGACGGCCTGTATAATACTTCAATGCCTGGTTCCACTGTATCAAGTCCCATTCTCTTGAACTCGGCATAAGCTTCCTTTACCGCACCACCACCCCAACCGAAACTTCCGAATGCGCCCGCTAGCCGGTTCTTGGGCCTAAGTCCTCGGAGGTGCGTGAGAAACTCGGCTACGCTTGGGAACATGATGTTATTTAGCGTTGGCGTGCCAACCAGCATTGCCCGGGATTCCCACATCCTCTTAATTGCCCTGCTCATCGGGGTGGCTCGCAGTTTAATGACATCCACATCGACGCCGACCGACCGTATGCCCTGCATGATCGGCATAGTCATGTGTTCCGTGCTGTGCCACATAGTATCGTAAACAAGCACAACCCTGAGGTCGGCTTTATCGTTCGCCATATCAAGATACATTTGAAGTATCTTTCCGGGGTCCTGTCTCCATATCACGCCGTGATCGGGTGCGATCATGGATATTTCGATTCCCAGTTTCTTGATCTCGGCGAGCTTCGCCTTCACGAGCGTACCGAACGGCATAAGAATATTTGCATAGTAATCCCGCACCGCATGCTCAAGCCCAATCATGGAAAATTGATCGCAGTACTCATCGTCGAACCGTGCCGAGGAGGCAAGATGCTGGCCGAAGGCGTCCTGGCTGAAAAGAACCTTGTCTTCCTTCACATAGCTCATCATCGAATCAGGCCAGTGGAGCATGGGAGTCTCGAGAAAGGTGATCGTTTTGACGCCAGTACTCAGTGTGTCTCCTGTTTTAACGATCTTGAAGTTCCAGCGCGATGTATCAAAGAAACGATCGAGCCCCTTCTTCCCGCGGGCAGTAATATAGATTGTGGCTTGCGGCGTGAGCTCCATGATGCGATCGATGCTCGACATATGGTCGTTCTCGATGTGGTTGATGATGATGTTTCTGATTTTCCGCGGGTCCACCAGACTGCGGATTGAATCCAAGGTATACTCACTGAAATCGTGTTTTACCGTATCAACGAGTGTCACCTGGTGGTCAAGGATCAGGTAGTTGTTGTAGGACGTCCCGTTTGGGGTGATGTAGCCGTGAAAATCCCGAACAGCCCAGTCAATAGCTCCCACCCAGTTAATCCCGGGTTTTATTTCTACTGCTCGCATGAAAAAGCCTCCTGCATTTTTTTTCTAAATGATCAGATGATAATTTCGTGGCATCAAGCCAGCGGTATTACGACATTTTCCTTTTTTCCCCGCATGATGAGCACTGCCCGTAAAATTCGATATGGTATCCAAGGATGGTAAAATCCTCCCGCATCGAATTCGGTAGCTCAACATGGATTTTTTCAGGGACATCGATTATCTTGCCGCAGGACATGCAGATCAGGTGGTGGTGACCACTCGTGTCGGGATCGTAACGCTTTCGTTCGGGGTCAATCGTAAGTTCTCTGAGAATCCCGGCCTTCGTAAGCGCATGGATAGTATTATAAACAGTGGCAAACGACATAGATTGATATTTAACGGTTACCGCTCGAAATATGTCTTCTGCTGACGGGTGCGCAGTATTTCCCTCTAGATACTCAAGAATCGCCAACCGCTGCGGGGTCCGTTTAAAACGACCACCGGCACCTTTTTTCTGCTCCTGTTTTGTTTGAATGATATTCATTTTATTTAGAATCACTATAATCTGCATCAACATCGCTGTCAAGGAATTTATCGCTGCTACCCATGAAACATAAAAGGCAGACCTCCATGAGGGCTGCCTTTTGACAAAAAATGCGATAGGACATAAGCTGATTATAATTTTCCGCTGTGCTTCTCGGCAACCTGAATGCGGATTATTGCCCTGAGCAGATCGATGCGGGCCTTTTCATAGTCTTTTTTGTCAAGCTTTTCCATCAGCGCCTTCTCGGCACGCTCCTTGGCGAGCCGCGCCTCGGAAATATCGATCTCCGACGCCCGGTCAGCGCCCTCGGCCAGGATGATGACGCGATCCGGCCCCACCTCAGCATAGCCCCACTCCACCGCGAGATGGTGCCACTCTGTGTTTTCCCGGTATGAAAGCATCCCGACCTTGAGTGTTGTCAGGAACGGGGTATGGCCGGGCAATACTCCGAATTCACCCTCGCTGCCCGGAGCGATCACCTCATCCACGTGCTCCGACCGTAATACCTGGCGGCTTGGCGCAACAATCTCAAGGAGCATTTTCCCTTTTTCAGCGACCATGTTCGTTTTCCAATCCTCAGCACTCAATTTCGTTCAGTGTAGCCCGAGTCCCTTTGCTTGTGCAACAGTTAACGTTTGTATCCAAGCTGCTCTGCCTTTGCGAAAACTTCCTCAATGGGGCCGACCATGTAGAATGCCTGCTCGGGGATATCATCCATTTTGCCGTCAACGAGCTCCTTGAATCCTTTGATGGTCTCCTTGAGCGGAACGTACTTGCCGGGTGTGCCGGTAAAGGCCTCGGCCACCTGGAAGGGCTGCGACAGGAAGCGCTGAATCTTCCGCGCACGGGACACGGCGAGCTTGTCCTCGTCGGAGAGTTCGTCCATGCCGAGGATTGCGATGATGTCCTGGAGTTCCTTGTACCGCTGCAGCACGAGTTGCACCCTTTGCGCAACGGAGTAATGTTCTTCTCCGACCACATGGGGGTCCATAATGCGCGACGTCGAATCGAGCGGATCCACGGCAGGGTAGATGCCGAGCTCCGCAATCTGACGCGAGAGCACCGTTGTGGCATCGAGGTGAGCGAACGCTGTTGCCGGCGCCGGGTCGGTCAGGTCGTCGGCAGGCACGTAGATGGCTTGCACCGAGGTGATGGACCCCTTCTTCGTAGAGGTGATGCGCTCCTGGAGCGCGCCCATTTCCGTCCCGAGGGTGGGCTGGTAACCCACGGCCGAAGGCATGCGGCCGAGAAGCGCCGACACCTCGGAGCCTGCTTGCGTGAACCGGAATATGTTGTCTACGAACAGAAGCACGTCCTGACCCATTGTGTCGCGGAAGTACTCGGCCACGGTCAGGGCCGAAAGGCCGACACGGAGCCTCGCTCCCGGCGGCTCGTTCATCTGGCCGTAGACCAGTGCCGCCTTGCTGATAACGCCCGATTCTTTCATCTCGGCCCAGAGGTCGTTGCCTTCTCGAGTACGCTCCCCCACGCCTGCGAACACGGAGTAGCCGCCGTGCTGCTTTGCCACGTTATTGATCAGCTCCATAATAATCACGGTCTTGCCCACGCCCGCGCCGCCGAAGAGGCCTGTTTTACCACCCTTGGTATACGGCGCCAAGAGGTCGACGACCTTGATGCCGGTCTCGAAAAGCACCTTGGAGGGATCCAACTCTTCAAGCATCGGAGCGGACCTGTGGATAGGAAGCGTGTCCTTGGTATGGATCGGCCCCATCTCGTCCACAGGTTCTCCGATTACGTTCATAATGCGGCCGAGCACTTCCTTGCCCACAGGCATGCATATGGCCTTGCCGGTATCGGTCACTTTCATGCCGCGCATAAGACCATCGGTGGACGACATGGCCACCGTACGCACCCGGTTTTCACCAAGGTGAAGCGCAACTTCAAGTGTCAGATGCGTCTCTGGCGTGCCGAAGTTCTTGTCCTCGGCCTGATCAATCCTGAGCGCGTTCATCAGTTGGGGAAGGCTTCCGACGGGGAACTCGCAGTCCACCACGGCGCCCATCACCTGTACAATCTTTCCTGTGCTCATTGTAACCCCCTATGATTAATGCCAAACTAAATTCTATTTAGATCCTGCTTTGCTTGCCTCGACCTTCACACTCTGAACGTCGAGCTTATTTCAATGCTTCAGCACCGCCCACGATTTCTGAGATTTCCTTGGTGATGGCGGCTTGCCGCTGCTTATTGAACTTCAACGTGAGCCGTTCGATCATGTCTTTTGCGTTCCTCGTGGCAGAATCCATGGCAGTCATACGCGCTCCCATTTCGCTGGCCTGACTTTCGAGCATCGCGCGGTACACCTGAACCTCGATATGCTTCGGCAAAATCGAACTCAGGATCGCCTCGGGCGTCGGTTCGTAAAGATAATCCACGGCGGCCATGAAGGGATCGGACTCTGCCGGCGGCTCCACAGGCAGAAGCTTCTCGAGAGTAACCTTCTGCTGGATAACGCTTTTAAACTCGTTGTAGAGAAGATAGACTTCATCTGTTTCAGCCGCGGTAAAGCGCTCCACGATGTTCTTGCCCACGTCGGCGGCCTTGTCATAATCGATCATGCCCAAGTCGGACCATACCTTGCCGAGCGAAAATGCCGAACGTTTGCGAAAGAAATCGCGTCCCTTTTTTCCCACGACATTCACCCTTACTTCCTTGCCCTCGGCCTTGAACTGTTTGACGGCTTCCACGGCCCTGCGCAGGATGTTGGTGTTGTAGGCGCCGCAGAGACCCCGGTCAGAGGTGAGCACCAGAAGTTTCACCCGTTTGGGTTCCCGTTTGGCTAGTAGCACGTGCTGCGCCCGTTCGACCCGACCCGCGAGGTTCGCGATCACGGCAAGCATCTTGCGCGAATATGGCCGGGCCGCGATCACGCGGTCTTGGGCGCGGCGAAGCTTCGCCGCAGCCACCATCTTCATTGCCTTGGTAATCTGCTGGGTCTTCTTTACGCTCGTGATTTTTCTTTTTATGTCTCTTAAGCTGGGCATGGATAACCTACTTTAAGTTTCGAGTTTTTCTACTCCGAACTACAAACTCTAAACTCTAAACTACGCCGTAAACGATTTCTTGAACTCCTCGATCGCCGCTTTCACGCGCCCCTTGAGTTCATCGTCGATCTGCTTTTTGGCAACAATGTCCTTGAGAAGATCGGCATGCTTGCTGGTCGCGAACCGCAAAAGCTCCTGCTCGAACTTCTTCAATGCGTTAACCGGCACGTCGTCCACATAGCCGTTGGTGCCGGCGAAGATGACGAGGATCTGCTGCTCGACCGGCATGGGGACGTACTGGTCCTGCTTCAGAAGTTCGACCATGCGCTGACCGCGGTTCAACTGTGCCAGCGTGGCCTTGTCGAGGTCGCTTCCAAACTGGGCGAAAGCAGCGAGTTCGCGGTATTGAGCGAGATCAAGACGGAGCGTTCCCGCCACCTGCTTCATGGCCTTGATCTGGGCGCTGCCGCCCACGCGCGACACCGAAATGCCCACGTTGATGGCCGGCCGCACACCGGAATAGAACAGGTCTGATTCGAGGAACATCTGTCCATCGGTGATGGAGATAACGTTCGTCGGGATATAAGCGGAAACGTCGCCGGCCTGGGTCTCGATAATCGGGAGCGCCGTGAGTGATCCGCCGCCCATCTTGTTCGACAGCTTTGCCGCGCGCTCGAGGAGGCGGGAGTGGAGATAGAACACGTCGCCGGGATATGCTTCGCGGCCCGGGGGCCTGCGGAGGAGGAGCGAGAGCTGGCGGTATGCCGTGGCTTGCTTCGACAGATCATCATAGACGATAAGGGCATGCTTGCCGCCATCGCGGAAGTACTCGCCGATGGTACAACCGGTGTAGGGAGCGATGAACTGGAGCGGCGCGGGGTCTGATGCCGTGGCCGACACGATGATGGTGTACTCCATGGCCCCGTGCTCCGCGAGGGTCTTGACCACCTGCGCCACGGTGGAGCGCTTTTGTCCAATTGCGACGTAAATGCAGGTGACGTTTTGGCCCTTCTGGTTGATGATGGTGTCGATGGCAACGGCCGTCTTGCCGGTCTGGCGGTCGCCGATGATGAGTTCGCGCTGGCCGCGGCCGATCGGGATCATGGCGTCAATGGCCTTGATACCGGTCTGGAGCGACTCGCGCACTGACTGTCGCTTCACAATGCCCGGCGCGACCACTTCAATTTTTCGGAACTCCTTGGAAGCGATGGGGCCCTTGCCATCGATGGGTTGGCCAATGCCGTCCACCACGCGGCCCACGATTGCGTCGCCCACGGGGACTTCTGCGATCCTCTTGGTGCGCTTCACGATGTCCCCTTCGCGGATCTTGGAGTCGTCTCCCATGAGCACCGCGCCGACGTTCTCCTCTTCGAGGTTGAGCGCCATGCCCATCAGGCCGCCGGGAAATTCAAGAAGCTCGCCGGACATGACGTTATCGAGGCCGTAGACCTTCGCGATACCGTCGCCGACTGTAATGACGGTACCGACTTCGGCTACCTCCACGGCCTTCTCGAAATCGGATATCTTCTTTTTTATGATTTCGCTTATTTCCTGTGCCTTGATCTGCATCGTTTAACTCCTTTGATCAGATGACCGCGAGCAGATGCCGGAGGACAGACAATTCATAGGGTTTTTCTGTCTTGTGACATCTGATGACTGCGGTTTTGTCTAGCTCATCAATCGAGTACGCATCTTATCGAGCTGGTTCTTGATGGACCCGTCGTATATTGTGCTGCCGATCTGCGCTCTGGCCCCGCCGATGAGCGACGCATCAACCTTCGCGTCGATATCCACCTGCTTGCCGGTCAGCGTTTCCAACTTCTTTTTGATGTCCGCCAAATCGCTGCTGTTAATTGTAGTCGCCGTCGTGAGGCGCACGGCGGCGCGATTCTGCTTCTCCGACAGGATCGCCAGAAAAGCCTCGTATACATCATTTACGTACCTGATTCTGCCTGTTTCAGCCAGATGTTCGACAAACTGCTGACTCAATGGTTGCATGTTCAATTTAGCGGACAGATCCTTGATGACCGCTTTTTTGTTCTCGGGGGTGAATACAGGGCTGGAAAACAGCTTCTGCATGGCGGGCACCGCATCAACTGCAGCGACGAATGCCGCGAAATCCGCTTTGGTCTGGTCGATGGTTCCCTTAGAATCGGCAAGCTCCACGAGGGCCCTGGCATATCTCTTCGCGACGGTTCGGATCACGCTTTGCCTCCAACCTTAGAAATATACTCTTTCACAATGCGCTCCTGATCCTGGCTGCCGATTTTTTCCTTGATCCGGCTCTCCGCGAGGTCGAGGGATAGAAGAGCTGCTTCTACGGCCAGTGCGGTTTTGGCCTTCTGTACCTCGATTTCAACACCAAGCTTGACCTGGTTCTGCACGTCCTGAGCGACTTTTTTGCCTTCCTCAACAAGCGCTTGCCTGTCCTTTTCGCCGCGGGCCTGAGATTCGACGATCATCCGGTTTGTTTCCGCTTCCAGATCCTTTATCTTATGCTCCATGTCCGCGAGCGCCGAGACAGCTCGCTCCCGCATCTCCTTCGACTCTTGCATAGCCTTGCTTATCTCGGCAGTCCGGTTCGCGAAGAAATCGCGGACTGGCTTTCTCATAAAGTAGATGACGACTGCCGCAATAATGCCGAAATTGACGAGCCTCGGCAACCAGTCACCCTTGAACGTCATTACTTCACCACCTTCGCCTCCCGCTTCCTCGGCGACGGCCCAGGCTGCCTGAAGCATTCCAGCCAAGCCAAAGAACATCAGCGCGATCTTCTTCATCGTGGAATCCCTCACCTCTACACCGCCCTTCCGAGCAGCTTGGAGGTTATTTCCTGCGAGAGCCGCTCCGCCTCTTTCTTGAGGTCGGTTCGTGCCGCTTCCGATGCAGACCCAATCTCGGCACGAGCCTTGTCCAGCGCTTCTCCTGCTTTGGAGCGTTCGGCGGAAATCAAATCGCGCTGGGCATCAAGCCCCTGCTGATAGATCGTATTGTAGGTTGCCATGGATTTCTGCTTGGCCTCAGCAAGTGAATCGTTATATTGGTCGAGCAATTTTTGCATGCGTTCCTGGGCGATCTTTGCATCGCCAAAGGCCGAACTGATACCCTGCTCACGTTCCCGCATGGTCTGCCGGACAGGCTTAAAAAGAATAAAGTTCAGGATGATGACTAAAACGATGAAGTTGGCAAGCTGGATCAGGAGTGATACGTTGATATCGATCATAATGTGCCATTGCCTCTCGGGAAAAGAGAAACGCTTTCCTGACGTTCTAAAAGTGGAAAAAAGTTAACACAATGAAAAACCATTGTCAAGAATTTTGCCTATAAATAATATAAATGAGACCTAGGTTTTTGGTTATAGAAAAAAAGGTGCGAAAAAGCCCGACATTCGCAGGTATTGCCGTGAACGCCTCGGCGCAGAAAATGCTGATCATAGTCACCCTCCTGTAATACTGAGATAGGGAGCACGGTGAACTCGGAAACGCTCAGCGGCTGATGCCCGTTTTCCCGACAGGTAGACAGTTCGTGATGATGAGGTTCGCGTATCATCTCACAATCCGTTTGCTCCATGTTCTTTGTTATGGGAGACTAACAGCAGGGAGGGGAGAGCTAAAATAAGAAAATTGATTGAACGTTCTTGCTTCACGCTCTTACCGCCTCCTGTGAGGTCTCTACTATCTCAACGAATCAGATATCCCATCATATCCGAGTGTGGGAAAGGAGAACTGAACCACGCGCGGCCGGTATAAAGTCCTTTACTCTCTTTTCAGGGGGTGGTAATATAATCTTTCACTCTTTATCTTGCTGCTCCCCAGGAAATCCATGAACAAAATCATCATTAAAGGCTGCCGTCAGCACAACCTGAAGAATATCGATCTCGAAATTCCGCGTGACAAACTCGTGGTAATCACCGGCTTGTCCGGCTCAGGCAAGTCGTCCCTTGCCTTCGATACGATCTATGCAGAGGGACAGCGTAGGTATGTGGAAAGCCTTTCAGCCTATGCTCGTCAGTTCCTCGGACAAATGGATAAGCCCGACGTTGACTCCATCGACGGCCTATCCCCGGCCATCGCCATCGAACAGAAAACGACGAGCAAGAATCCCCGCTCGACAGTCGGTACGGTGACCGAGGTGTATGATTATCTGCGACTGCTCTTTGCGCGCATCGGAAAGCCCTATTGCTACAAATGCGGCCGGGAAATCTCGGCTCAGACCGTTCAGCAGATCACCGACGCAGTTACGGCACTGCCAGAAGGAACCCGGATCCAGGTCCTTGCGCCCATCGTGCGCAGCAGAAAAGGTGAATACAAAAAAGAACTGATGGCGGCTGGTGCTTCGGGCTACGTGCGGGCGCGGATCGACGGAACGATCAAAGAACTTTCCGAACCCATCCCGATGGACAAAAAGAAAAAGCACGACATCGAGATCGTGATAGACCGCCTCGTGATCAAGCCAGGGGTTGATCGAAGACTTGCAGAATCTATCGAGACCGCGCTTCGTCAGGCGGACGGTATTGTGCTCATTAACCTGGTGGACCAGAAAAAAGACCAGCTATACAGCGAGAAACTCTCCTGCATCTACGATAACATAAGCTATCCCGAAATCGCGCCGAACAGTTTTTCCTTCAACAGCCCCCAAGGCGCCTGCCCCACCTGCGACGGTCTGGGCGGCCTGCTCGAATTCGACAAGGAGCTCATCGTGCCGAACCCGAACCTATCGCTCCGGGAAGGCGCGAT
>Ga0335081_10002631_pt1 | contig 28285 bp, 27 predicted proteins | sample Lox_Sample_35_FD_206713 | JGI IMG/M metagenome (GOLD analysis project Ga0335081, IMG submission 206713) | Soil microbial communities from Loxahatchee National Wildlife Refuge, Florida, United States - Lox_Sample_3.5 | ecosystem: Environmental > Terrestrial > Soil > Wetlands | place: USA...
AGATGGATATCCATCGCAGCCCTCGCCGTTGATATGGTACTCGTCCTCTTCCTCTGGCTCTCAGGGCCGCATGCAGTGACCATTGCCGGGGGCCCCTGGATTGCCGAAGTAAGCCGGCCGTGGATCCCGTCCCTGGGCATCAGCTTTCATCTGGCAATGGACGGGATCAGCCTGCTCCTTGTACTTCTGACCGTGATCTTGGGGATGGCGGCCGTCATCGCATCGTGGACGGAGATTGCGGGACAGGTTGGATTTTTCCATTTCAACCTCATGGCAACACTCGCCGGGATTATCGGAGTTTTTGTTGCCGTCGATCTCTTCCTTTTTTACTTCTTCTGGGAGGTCATGCTCGTCCCCATGTATTTTCTTATCGCCCTCTGGGGGCACGAAAAACGCATTTACGCCGCGGTGAAATTTTTCATCTTCACCCAACTCTCCGGCCTACTGATGCTGGCCTCCATACTGGGAATATATTTCATCCACGGGGGAAAGGCGGGAATTTATACATTTGACTATTTCAAACTTTTAGGAACTCCCCTGGAATCCGGGACAGCATTTTTCCTTCTGATGGGCTTTCTTGCGGCCTTCCTTATAAAGCTTCCGGCCGTCCCCTTCCATACCTGGCTCCCTGATGCGCACACGGAGGCTCCCACAGCGGGGAGTGTGATCCTCGCCGGCCTGCTCCTGAAGACAGGCGGATACGGCCTTCTGCGGTTTGCCATTCCCCTCTTCCCGGGCGCTTCAACGGAACTGGCACCTCTTGTCATGACACTGGGCATCATCGGCATCCTCTATGGGGCCGTCCTGGCATTTGCCCAGAGCGACCTCAAACGCCTCATTGCTTACACGAGTGTCAGCCACATGGGTTTTGTCCTCTTGGGCGTCTTCGTCTGGAATGAAAAGGCCCTCCAAGGCGTCATAATCCAGATGCTCTGCCACGGCATCAGTACAGGAGCCCTCTTTATCCTGGCAGGTGCCGTTCAGGAGCGGATTCATACACGTGAGATGATGCGCATGGGCGGTCTGTGGGCCGTGGCCCCCCGCATGGGCGGAGTCTGGCTTTTCTTTGCCTTGGCCTCCTTGGGCCTCCCGGGGATGGGAAATTTCATCGGTGAGTTCTTGATCCTTCTGGGCACGTACGAGGCGCACCCCCTCATGGCGGCATTCGCCGCGCTGGGGCTTGTCCTGTCCACGGTTTACGCCGTATGGATGGTGCAGAAGGCATTCTTCGGCGCCAACCATGAAGGCTGGCGGATTCCCGATCTGGAGGCAAAGGAAATGACCGTCATGGCAATCATGATAGCCCTTATCCTCTGGCTCGGCCTCTATCCTCAACCTTGCTTCGATACCGCCAGGGAGGGCCTTTCAAGTCTGCAAAGAAATACCAGTGGGGCGCCCAAGGCCAGTTCAATCGAGATATTCGGGAGGCAGCAATGACGGCCCATGATTTCACAGCCCTTTTGCCGCTCATGATACTGGCTGCAGCGCCGGTCGTCATCATGCTCGCTATAGCCATCCGGAGAAGCCATGGGCTAACATTCTCTCTGGCTCTCTCTGCTGTCATCCTGGCTATTCTTACGATTCTGTGGAAGCCATCGCCTTCGTCTCATAAGCTCACGGAGCTTCTGGTCATCGACGGGTACGCCCTCTTCTTTATCGTTCTCATCCTCTTGGCCGGCCTTTTCACCCTCCTTCTCAGTTACGGCTATCTCGATATCCATAAGGAAAGCAGGGAAGAGTTCTACATCCTGATTTTGACCGCTTTACTCGGTTCCGCCATCCTGGTCTCCTCCGTGCACTTTGCCTCGTTTTTCCTGGGACTGGAGATCCTCAGTGTCTCACTTTACGCGCTTGCCGCATATATGCGGATGAATGAGCGCTGTATCGAGGCGGGAATCAAGTATCTCATCCTCGCCGCCTTTTCTTCAACCTTCCTCGTTTTCGGGATGGCCCTCGTCTACGCGGAAACGGGCACCATGGAATTCTCCATGCTCGCCGTGAAGATGGCTTCAGAAGTTGGTATCGGACCGATCATTCTTGCAGGTACGGTATTCATCGTTGTCGGCATAGGATTCAAACTGGCTCTCGTCCCATTCCATTTGTGGGTGGCGGATGTTTACGAGGGCGCTCCGGCGCCGGTGACGGCCTTTATCGCGACCGTCTCCAAAGGTGCGGTCTTCGCTATCATGCTCCGTTATTTCGTGCAGGTCGCCGTGCCCCGTGGGGATCCGCTCGTTGTTTTCTTGGTATGCGTCGCTGTAGCCTCCATGTTTGCCGGGAACCTTCTGGCGCTTTTCCAGGATAACATAAAACGCCTCCTGGCATATTCTTCCATAGCCCACATGGGCTACCTCCTCGTGGCCTTTCTGGCGAGTGGAGAGCTCCGTGTGACGGCGGTTGTCTTTTACCTTCTAGCTTACTTTATTATGACCCTGGGTGCTTTTGGCGTTGTCACCGTTCTGTCCGGGCAGGAGAGGGATGCGGATAGACTCGATGACTACAAGGGCCTTTTTTTCCGCCGGCCCTGGCTCGCAGGCAGCCTTACAGTCATGCTCCTGTCCCTTGCCGGGATCCCCCTTACGGCCGGATTTATCGGTAAGTTTTACGTGCTGGCAGCCGGCGTCAGCTCAGTTCTCTGGATGCCGGTCATTTGTCTGGTCGTCGCCAGTGTCATAGGCCTGTTTTATTACCTGCGCGTCATTGTCGTCCTGTACACGCCTGTGCCGGAAGCGGCAGCTGCCGGGCCTTCCATGCCGGCAGGCGTACTAGCGCTGTCTGTACTGATGGTTCTTTTGATCTCAATTGGCGTCTATCCGGGTCCCATCCTGGAGGCGATCGCAACTATCGGAGCTCTGCCGTGAGGGTCGGCCGGACTGTTGGGTACGATGGACGTCATGATGTGAACGGGAGGATAAAAATATGAAGACTAATAATCCCCTTTTGAAACTTGAAAGTTTGGGCCAGAGCATCTGGCTTGACTCCATCAGCCGCCCCATACTCATGTCGGGTGAACTTAAGAGACTCATAGATGAAGACGGCCTCTCAGGAGTCACTTCCAACCCGGCCATATTTGAAAAGGCCATCGCAGAGACCAACGATTATGACGAGGAGATCCGTACCCTAACCGGGAAAGGGAAAGGCGTGGACGAGATATACCAGAACCTTGTCGTTCATGACATCAGGCTTGCTGCAGATCAGCTCCGTGGCATTTATGACCGCCTGGACGGTGGTGACGGTTTTGTCAGCCTCGAGGTCTCCCCGCGCCTTGCCCATGACACGGAAAAAACTGTCGATGAGGCTAAGATGCTCTGGGCGGCGGTCGATAGACCGAATGTGTTCATCAAGGTGCCCGCAACGACGGAGGGGCTCCCGGCCATCCGGCAATTGATTGGAGAGGGAATAAATATCAATGTGACGCTGCTCTTTGGTCTCCCGCGGTACAGGGAGGTGGCCCGGGCATACCTCGCGGGACTGGAGGACAGGATCATCAATGGCAAGCCCATAGACCGCATCGCTTCTGTGGCAAGCTTCTTTCTCAGCCGCAACGACACGATGATAGACCCTGTCCTGGAAAAGAAGGCAGAAGCGGAAGGAAGAATCGGGCTTACCGCTGCATCTCTTATCGGTGAGGTGGCAATTGCCAGCGCCAAGGTGGCTTACAACATCTTCAAAGAAATCTTCAGGTCTGCAAGCTTTTCATACCTTGTGCAGAGGGGCGGCAGGGTACAGCGATTGCTGTGGGCAAGTACAAGCACCAAGAATCCGGCCTACAGCGATGTGAAGTACGTAGAGCCCCTAATCGGTCCGGAGACGGTCAACACGGTCCCCATGGAGACGCTCCGGGCTTACCGGGACCACGGCAAGCCTGCCGTCAGCCTGGGGAACGGCTTGTTAAAAGCGGAAAAAGTACTGAAGTCTCTCATCGATCTTGGGATCAATATCGACCAGGTGACCCAGACTCTCGAGGGTGAAGGGGTGGAGAAATTCATCAAACCGTTCGACCTCCTGATGGCGAGGCTGTCTGAAAAAAGGGCCGCTTTTCTGGAAACAGTGGCGCGTCAAACCGAGTAGAGCCCAATTCATCAGGCGCAAGAAGAGGAGTCCAAGCATGGTGGCAGGACAGATAACACATCTCTTTCTCGATATCGGGAATGTAATCCTGACCAATGGGTGGGACAAGAGTATGCGTAGGAAGGCTGCTGAGAAGTTCGGCATAGACCATGGCGCGATGGACGAAAGACATTACCTTACTTTTGACACATACGAGGAAGGGAAGTTGAGCCTCGACGATTATCTTTACCGCGTGGTCTTCTATGAAAAGCGGTCATTTTCACCAGAAGAATTCAAGGAGTTTATGTTTTCTCAGTCTAGGCCTTTGCCGGAGATGATGGACATGATCCGCCGGCTAAAATCCCGGTACAGCCTGAAGGTCGCGGCCGTGAGCAATGAGGGGAGGGAGCTTACGGCTCACCGGATCAGCACATTCAGACTGACAGACTTCATAGATTTTTTTATCTCCTCCTGTTTTGTCCATTACCGGAAGCCAGACGCCGACATTTACCGGGTCGCTCTGGATATTGCTCAGGCCGCCGCGCCGAGGGTGGTTTATATCGAGGATCGAGATATGTTCGTTGCCGTTGCGGAAGAATTGGGGATCAGAGGCATTGTCCACAGGGGCTATGTCTCTACACGTGAGGCACTGGCAAGGCTTGGACTGGACTTGTAGGAGTGCAAAGACGTAACGCAAGGATTCGTCATGATGGGGATGATGTTGCCATCGTATTTTTTAAAGACCATGTATGGGGCTCCGTAGATGTTGAAGGTTGGATTTATGGATATAGTAAGAAAGGGCATGAAGCAGCTTTATGCCGGGCATTTTGTCCTTGTCATGGCCACGGGCATTGTGTCCATATCGGCCCATCTTCTGGGCATGTCGGTGCTTGCGCATCTGCTATTTCAGATTAATGTCTGCGCCTACTGCATCCTCCTCCTGCTAGCGGTCGACCGCCTCTTCAGCTTCTTACGCGGCGTATTGGGTGACCTGACGGATCATCGGTCAGGTCCGGGGTTCTTCACCACCATTGCTGTTACGACTGTCTTGGGCAGCCAGTTTGTAATACCCATGAGAAACGATTGCGAGGAGTAAATCAATGGGTAAACAGAAGTATGAAATAGGTCTGATAGGTCTCGGTGTCATGGGGCGCAACCTGCTTCTCAACATGGCCGATCGCGGATACGCCGTAGCCGGCTACGACAAAGACCATGACAAGGTCAATGCCCTCGCCGCTGAATCAGGAGGGAGGCATATCAGGGGCGCACGGGCCTTGGAGGAATATATGGCGCTGCTGAAATCGCCGCGAGCCATTATCATGCTCGTCCCCGCAGGGCCCGTTGTCGATGATATAATCAGGGACATCCTCCCGTTTCTGGAGGCGAGAGACGTCCTCGTAGATTGTGGCAATTCCCACTTCACCGACACCAACTTAAGGCAAAAAACCCTGGCAAGAGCGGGGATACAACTTCTCGGCGTTGGCATCTCTGGCGGAGAGCACGGCGCCCGCCACGGTCCCAGCATCATGCCCGGCGGCCAACCGGAGGCCTATGAAAGGGTGCGGCCTCTGTTCGAGGCAATAGCCGCCCGCATACAGGGGGAACCATGCGTAACCTACTTGGGGAAAGGGTCTGCGGGACACTTCGTGAAGATGGTCCACAACGGCATTGAATACGGTCTCATGGAACTCATCGCCGAAACCTATGATCTGATGAAGCGGGGAATAAGCCTTACAGACGACGAATTGGCCGGGGTATACGAAGCTTGGAATGAAGGGTTTTTTCATTCCTACCTCTTGGAGATCACTGCCCACATCTTCCGCCATGTGGATGAGAAGACGGGAAAGCGGCTCATTGACGTTATTCTTGATGAGGCTCGTCAGAAAGGGACGGGGAAATGGACGTCCCAGACAGCCATGGATCTTCAGGTTCCTGTATCGATAATTGATGCCGCCGTCTCCACTCGCGACCTTTCAGGCTACAAAGCGGAAAGGGAAAGAGCAAGCCAGATCTTAACAGGGTCTTCCGCGCCTTTCCACGGAAAACGTGATTTCTTTATCGGGACGCTGGAAAAGGCGCTACAAGTGGCCTTCATCATCGTGTATGCCCAGGGGATGGCTCTTCTCCGCAAGGCTTCCGCCGCCTATGGCTACAATCTTAACCTTGCGGATATTGCCCGAATCTGGCGGGGCGGCTGCATCATCCGCGCGGCCCTCTTGGAGCATATCCAAATAGGCTACCAGAAAAACCCTGGTCTTACAAACCTCCTTACTGACCCCATTCTGGGACAGCAAGCGGTGGCATACCAGCATGACCTGCGGGGAATGGTTTGTTCCGCCGCAAACCTCGGCATCCCCGTTTCAGGGATGATGGCGGCCTTGTCCTATTTCGACAGTTACAGGAATGCGTGGATGCCTACCAACCTTATCCAGGCCCAAAGGGATTACTTTGGGGCCCACACCTATGAGAGGGTGGATGAGAAGGGCATCTTTCATACGAAGTGGGAGGAAGATTGAATCATGGAAAAGTCAACGAACGGAAAGCCAGTAGCCATCGTAATCTTCGGCGCTGGCGGCGACCTGACTTGGCGTAAGTTGGTTCCTGCCCTTTACAGTCTGTTTGCAGATAAGTGGCTGCCGGAGCGTTTAGCCATCATAGGGGTGGATATGAAGCAGATGAGCGACGAGGAATTCCGGCAGCGTCTCCGCGGGGGCGTTGAGCAGTTCTCACGCCAGGACAAACCCAATGACGAGCAGTGGCAGACATTCGCCTCGTCTCTCCATTACCGGGTAGCCGATTTCGCGAATCCCGATTGCTACGCAGCACTGTCTCAGCACTTAAGCGACCTGAACCGGGAGTGGAACGCCGAGGCCGTCAGGATTTATTACCTTGCCACACCTCCTCAGATGATTGAGGTAATTCCCAGGCAACTAGGCATGGCCGGCTTTGCACGGGATTACAGAGATACCCGCATAGTAGTGGAAAAGCCGTTCGGTCGTGACCTCGCATCCGCCCGTAATCTGAATAAGGTCCTCACGGCGGCGTTTGACGAATTCCAGATATTCCGGATCGATCATTACCTCGGCAAGGAGACGGTGCAGAACATCCTGGCTTTCCGCTTTGCTAATGCCCTCTTTGAACCGGTCTGGGATCGCCGGTACATTGACAACGTGCAGATAACGGTGGCGGAGCAGGTGGGGATCGAGCACAGAGGGGCCTATTACGATCAGACGGGCGCCCTGAGAGACATGATCCAAAATCATCTCCTCCAGATTCTCTGCATGATAGCCATGGAGCCGCCTGTTTCCTTTGCCGCCGATGAAATCCGGAACAAACAGACGGACGTACTCCGTGCGATACGCCCGATAAACCGGGATCACGTCCACGAGTACGCGGCCAGAGGGCAGTATGGCTCCGGATGGATCGAAGGTCTGAATGCACCAGCATACCGTGATGAACCGGGGGTGAAGCATGATTCAACTACAGAGACCTTCGCGGCGGTCAGATTTTTTATCGACAACTGGAGATGGCAGGACGTGCCGTTTTATCTCCGCACAGGGAAGAGGTTTCCTCGCCGCGTCTCGGAGGTGTCCATACAGTGGAGGCCTGCACCACACCAGTCGTTTCCCGCTACGGCGATCCGGGACTTTTTATCCAACCGGCTGATGATACGCATTCAACCTGACGAAGGTATCATACTCCGCTTTCAGGCGAAGCGGCCCGGCCTGCAGATACACCTGAGCCCTGTGGACATGCATTTCTTCTATTGTGAGGCCTTCAACGCCAAACCGCCTGAGGCCTATGAAACACTGCTCGTTGATGTCATGCTCGGTGACGGTACACTTTTCAAGCGGGCCGATCAGATTGAGGCGGCCTGGGCACTCATGACACCGATCCTCGAGGCATGGGAACTTTCTGCGCCGCCTGATTTCCCCAATTATCCGGCAGGAACGGGAATCATCGAACCGGCGGCGATTTTAATCGCCCGGGACGGCCGGAACTGGCTCACTCCTTCAATCTACGAAGCTGAGGAAAGAGGGGTGGCCGTGCACTGCAAACCGGCGCAAAGCACCGGCTAAGAAAGGAGACAACATGAATAATTATTCAATAAATACAGGAATACTTGAGATAAAACAATTTCTGATAATGTCCGCAGCAGTGCTCTTTGCCTGTTTGTTCTGCTTCCAGATGCCTGTACAAGCTGCAAAGGCCTCGCTTGGTGAGCGGGCATTTGTGAAGAACTGCGCCGTCTGCCACGCCAATGGAGAGAATTTAATCAACCCAGCGAAGACCCTACATAGGAAAACTCTCGAATTGAACGGCATCAAGAAGCCTGCTGACATTATGGAGAAGATGAGGCACCCCGGGCCGGGGATGACGCAATTTGATAAAAAAACGATTCCCGACACAGAGGCAAAGGCAATTGCCGAGTACATACTGAAGACGTTCAAGTAACGTGAATATATTTTCAGAGGTAGACAAATGGACGAAGCAAACTCGACCACTGGTAACGGTAAGGTCAGTACACGCCGGTTTTTTTTACAATGGGGGACGGGTATCTTGACTTTCCTCTGCGGACTGATCGTGGGGATACCTCTCATCGGCTCCTTCGCCGGGCCCGCTTTTAGAACCATGAAGACGAATTGGCTCAAGGTTGCCCAAATAGGATCGCTCCCCATCGGAGAACCGGTAGATCTCAAGGCGGCCGACGTGCTGATGGATGCCTATGTGCGGGAATCCGTGATCCGCCATCTGTGGGTTATAAAATACAGTCCCACCAATGTGACTGTCTTCTCCCCGATCTGCCCGCATCTCGGCTGCCATTTCAACTGGGATCCTGTGAGCGGGCACTTTGAGTGTCCATGCCACGGCAGTGTGTACGCCCTCGACGGGACCGTGTTGGGGGGGCCTGCCCCGAGAAACCTCGACACCCTGCCGACGAGGATCGAGGACGGTGAGCTATATGCCGAATGGATACAGTACAAGAGCGGCACACCGGAAAAGATTCCGGTATAGGAGGGCTTATGCTTTCTCGCGTCTTACGCTGGATAGATGAGCGCTGGCCTCTAACCCCGTTCATGCGCCTTGCCCTGGAAGAGGACATGTCCGGAGGGTCAAGTTACGCATACGTATTCGGCAGCGCAGCCCTGATCGTCTTTCTTCTTCAAGTCGCAACAGGTATCTGGCAGCTCTTCTGTTACGTGCCCACCTTAAGCCAGGGATACAACAGCCTGAATTATCTGCGTACGGAGGTTCCATTCGGCTGGCTGATTCATGGCCTTCATTACTGGGGCGCCAACGCCATGGTGGTTCTGGTCATGCTCCACATGTCCCAGGTCTTCATATGGGGGGCCTACAAGAAGCCCCATGAACTACAGTGGGTCACAGGTGTCTTTCTTTTCCTTCTGACCATGGCCATGAGCCTGACCGGCGGGGCCCTCCCATGGGACAAGCGCAGTTACTGGCTTGTGGAGGTGGCATCGAGCAGCGCTGGCACTGTTCCCATCATCGGGGAATTCATTAAGCGCATGATGCTGGGAGGTAGTGTGATCGGCCAGTTGACGCTCTCCCGCTTCTTCATCCTCCATGCTGCGATTCTCGCGGGCATCCTGCTTATCGTCATCGCCATACACCTGGTCGCCCTGAGGAAGGTCGGAAATGCGGGACCCTGGGACGAAAAAATGCGCGAGAAAAAAGGACCCTTCTGGCCCGACCAGGTATTCAAGGACGGTCTCGTGGCGAGTCTTATCATCCTCCTCCTCGTGGGGCTTTGCGTCTATGTACCTCCACCCTTTTCCGGCATGGCTGATCCTTTGGACGCATCCTACATACCCAAGCCGGAGTGGAACTTCCTTTTCTTTTACGAGGTTCTGAAGTTTTTTCCCGGCCGCCTTGAGGTAATCGCTACCATCGGTATCCCCGTAATCGGTACGCTGGTCATTCTTCTGATCCCGTTTGTGGACAGTGACGTCGAGCGCCGACCGGCGAAACGTCCCATTTTCATGGTGGGCTGGCTTATGGTTGTGGTGTTTTTCATTGTCTTCACCCTGGCTGGGGCTTACGGCAAATCTGAGGGTGTCGTTCCTGCTGCACCGACGGCGGCTCCACCAGCTGCTGCACCGACGGCTCCGCCAACAGCGAGCAAGAAGGCAGGGGCAGATCTTTTCAAGGCCAAGGGATGCATTGCCTGCCATCGCATCAACCGCACCGGGGGAAGTATCGGACCCGATCTGTCGGGCGAAGGGTTGAAGGGGCATTCCCGAGAGTGGCTGACTGAGCAACTCATGAATCCCAAATCTCATGATCCTGCTACGGTCATGCCATCCTTCGCGACAATCGGCAAAAGCGAGATCAACAACCTCGTCAATTACCTGCTCAGCCTCAAGGCCAAGACGGCATCCGGTGCTGCCGCATCCACGGCGGCCGCTCCCGCCGTTCAGGCACCCGCTGCAGCCGTTGCCCCTGGACCGCGAGGGCAGACAGGGCAGGCTGTTACCATCATCGGAAGCGGCGAGCATGGAGCTGTTCTCTTCGACGCAAACTGCACTTCCTGCCATGGCCCTAACGGGACGGATAAGGTGCCAAACCAGGGTTCAAAAGATGGAACTGTTCCACCGCTAAATCCCATTGATCCTGACTTATTCAGCCATGATCCAAAGACCTTCGCGGAAAAAATAGACATTTACATACAGCACGGATCGCGTCCGGAAGGACCAAGTCCGCAGTTAAGCATGATTCCCTTCGGGGATACCAATGCCCTTACCCAGCAACAGATTGCGGATATCGAGGCATACATCCTCAGCTTGAACGGTGTGGATAGGGCCGCAATCAATCATCCGGGACTTACACCTGATACCTTCTTTATCGTTACGGTCTTTGCATTCTTCCTGGTTGGTATCAATCTTGGCGGATGGTGGTTGTGGGGCCTGGGCAAGGAACAGACGAAAGAGGTGGATAAATGAAAAAAATTTTATTGTTCATATGTATCTTCGGTCTCATTGTCACGAACAGTGCCCGTGGACATGAAACCCTGGACAATGTCGGTGCCGGAGGAGAGAAGATCGGCATCGAAGAAAAGACAGGAAAGAAAGTTCCCGCCAATCTTGTATTTTACGATGAAAATGGGGAAAGGGTCAAGATGGGCGACTTCTATGGGAAGCCCGTGATACTCACGCTCGTCTACTACACCTGCGAGCACATATGCCCCCTGATGCTGGGAGCGCTTTCGGAGGCCCTTCCCAGGCTTGCCCTCCAGGCAGGTAAAGACTACAGGGTTGTGACGGTGAGCTTTGACGACACGGACACACCGGAGATCGCGCGCGACATCAAGAAGAATTACATCAAGGCTGCAGGAACGGCATTTCCCGAAAAGGGATGGAAATTTCTTACGGGCAAAGGGGAAGATATCCACCGCTTGACAGAAGCCGTGGGTTTCACCTACCGGAAGGACGTCAACGGATTTTCGCACCCAGTTGCGCTGATTTTCCTTGCCCCGGACGGGAAAATAACGAAGTATCTCTATGTTGCCAAGTCTACATTCGGCTCCATTACCTTTTCATCTTTTGACATGAACATGGCCCTCACTGAGGCGTCTCAGGGGAGAGAGGTGACCGGCCTCAGGAAGGCCGTGCTCTATTGCTTCTCCCATGAGCCTCCGGGGCAGAGTAAATTTTTTGATTTCATGGCGGTGGTCGGTCTTGTTACCCTCGCTGTCATGGTGTCTTTTTTCATTTACCTTCAGGTGACTACGAAAAGGTACCGCAGGGGCAAAGAATATGACACTGAGAAATGAAACGCCGGTTGCGGCTGGCTTTTACGAAAGAACGGGAAAATATCGGTGGATTATCGCGGAATGGATGATGTCCACCGACCATAAACGGATCGGTGTCATGTATCTAATGGCGCTCCTCTCCTTCTTCTCCGTCGGCGTAGTACTGGGCTTCACCATCAGGCTGAGCCTGCTTTCTCCAGGGTGGCTCGTTGGCCAGCAGACCTACAATGAACTCTTCACCCTTCACGGCATCATCCAGATATTCCTCTTTATCATACCGGGAATCCCCGTTGCTTTCGGGAATATATTCCTTCCCATACTGATCGGTGCCCAGGACGTGGCCTTTCCGAGGATCAACCGCCTGTCGTGGTGGCTCTATGTGACTGGTGCCGTTATTGTCCTCCTGTCCATCTTCATAAAGGGCAGTCCCCCGGACACAGGCTGGACCTTTTATGCCCCTTACAGCATCCGGACACCTGCAAATATCTCGATTGCGGTCATGGGTGTCTTTGTTCTGGGGTTCTCGTCAATTCTTACGGGGCTCAACTTCGTCACCACCATTCACCGCTTGCGGGCCCCCGGGATGAGCTGGTTCCGCATGCCCGCATTTCCGTGGACGCTGTATGCTACTGGGTGGGTGCAGATGCTCGCCACGCCGGTTCTCGCCATCACCTTGCTTTTCATTTTTCTGGGACGTTTCTTCGGCGTCGGGTTCTTCGATCCGACGAAGGGGGGTGATCCCATTCTCTATGAGCACCTCTTCTGGATGTATTCACATCCCGCCGTCTATATAATGGTCCTTCCGGCCATGGGCATCATAAGCGAGATCGTCCCGGTCTTTTCGAGAAGGTCACTCTTCGGATATGTCGCCGTTTGCATGTCGGCCCTGGGGATCGCCGTAGTAGGTTACGCTGTATGGGGCCACCACATGTTCACCAGCGGGATGAGTGATACCGCCCGGGTCATCTTCTCCTTCGTTTCCTTCCTGGTTGCCGTCCCGAGCGGGGTGAAGATATTCAACTGGGTATCCACTCTCTACAAGGGCTCCATTGAAACTGACGCGCCGCTCCTTTTTGCGTTATCCTTTATTTTTCTCTTTTCCATCGGCGGCCTCACAGGCCTCATCATCGGGTCACTGGCGCCAAACCTCCACCTCCATGGCACCTATTTCATCGTCGGGCATTTTCATTACGTCATGTTCGGCGGGGCCGGTTTCGCGATCATAGCGGGGCTCCATTACTGGTTCCCAAAGATCACCGGACGGATGTACAGCGAGAAATTCGCGAAGATCGGCTGGCTGAATCTATTTGTCGGTTTCAATATCCTGTATTTCAGTATGTTTATCCTCGGGTTTCAGGGAATGCCGAGAAGGTACTTCGATTACCCGCCGCAATATCACACAAACCACGTGATCTCCACTATGGGATCGTGGTTTCTGGCCATTGGTCTCATCATCATCTTTGCGAATTTGATCCGGTCGATCTTCAAAGGCGAGAAGGCCCCCGCCAACCCATGGGGAGGGAAGACGCTGGAGTGGACCCTTCCGTCACCTCCGTCACACGAAAATTTTCGGGAGATACCTGTCATAACGCGGGGGCCCTACCCGTACGAAGAAGAGGCGAGGTTATAGAGTGAGCACTGAAACAGGGCATATCGATAAGATGGGAAAGAAGATGGGTATGTGGTTCTTCCTCTTCACGGAGATACTGTTCTTTGGCGGCATGTTCCTCCTTTATTCCATATACCGCTATAAGTATTCTCAGGATTTTCATTCGGGCGCCGCTGAAGAGAACATTATCCTGGGGACAGTCAATACCGTCATCCTCCTAACGAGCAGCCTCATGATTGCTCTTGCGATTGCGGCCGTAAAAAAAGGAAAAAATATTCTATCATCCCAGCTCCAGCTAGCGACGATCCTCATGGGGGTTGCGTTTCTCGTCATCAAATATTTTGAGTGGACCGCCAAGATCGACATGGGGATATACCCGAATTCTCCGGTGCTCTTGAAGCTCGCCAAAGGGGAGATACTTTTTTTCGGCCTCTACTATGTCATGACCGGCCTCCACGGCCTCCACGTCTTAGTCGGGGTGGTCGTCATCTCGTTCATGCTCTACTTCACACGGAGAGAAACGATCAACCTGGAAAACTATGCCCGGCTGGAGAATACAGGCCTATACTGGCATTTTGTGGATATCGTGTGGATATACCTCTATCCACTTTTTTACCTGGTTACTTGAGGAACAGTCATGAAAGAAAAATTCACAGAGGATCAAGCAGTCACCACCGGTACCTACACTGCCGTCTGGCTGGCCCTGCTCCTTCTCCTGGCCAGCACTATCGCCGTGGCCAAGCTCCGGCTTCTTGCCCAGTTCAGCGTCCTGGGATCGCTGCTGATTGCTTGTGCGAAGGCCGGTCTCGTCCTCGCCTTCTTTATGCACCTCAAGTATGAGGGAAGATTTCTGAAAGTAATGCTTACCGTTGCTATTGCTGCTTTGACATTGCTTATCGGGCTCACCTTTGTTGATGTGTGGCTGCGCTGAGGGCGGTTATGATCCTGGGACCTTCAAATACAGCGGGAAAAGTTGAGGACGCGTTCCTCTTCATCGTCGTCTGCTGTGTGATCTTGCTTGCTATCGTAACGGTTTGTATGGTGGTCTTCCTCGTCAAATATAACAGGGAAAGGCATCCCAGGCCGGAGCATGTGAAAGAGAACATACTCCTGGAGGTCGCATGGACAGTGATTCCCACCATCCTGGTCATCTTTATGTTTTACTTTGGCTGGGTGGACTTCGAATATATCCGCAACCCGCCGAAAGGCGCCATGACGGTCAATGTCACGGCGCGACAGTGGTCCTGGCTTTTTGATTATGAAAATGGCCGGCAGAGTGACGTGCTGAGTGTTCCTATGGGAAAGCCGGTGAGGCTCATAATGACATCCGCCGATGTCCTTCACTGTCTCTACATCCCCGCGTTCCGCATAAAGGAGGATTGCGTCCCGGGCATGAAGACGCACCTCTGGTTCACTGCGAACGAAGCCGGCTCCTATGATATCTTCTGCACCGAGTACTGTGGCGTCGGCCATTCCCACATGCGCTCGAAGGTTATTGTCATGACGCCGGGTGATTTTGACAAGTGGGTAAGTGCGGCACAACCCACATCAGTCGCAAATCAGGGGCCGATGATCCTGCAGGCAAAAGGGTGTCTGGGATGCCATACTGTGGATGGCACGCCAAAGGTTGGTCCTACTTTTAAGGACCTCGTAGGCAGGAAGGAGACGGTGATCGCGGCGGGGCAGGAAAAAAACATTACCGTGGACGAGAGTTTCATCCGTGAACATATCCTTAATCCCCGGAGTGCCACCGTCAAAGGCTATCCCCCGGTGATGCCGCAGATCCCGATGACGGACGAAGAACTGAAGACCATAGTTACCTTCGTGGAGACACTCAAATGATTATAGGCAGACTGCTAAGACATTCCGATTTACCCAAATCCTTCTCCCGCCGGCCTTTGCAAATCCCTTCCTATCTCTGCCTCTGCAAGGTTAAGATATCTTTTTTTGCTGCTCTTTCTGCGGCTACAGGTGTTCTCCTGGGAGCGCATGATCCCTGGCCGGTATTGCCTGCCCTAATCACAGGCGTATTTCTCATGTCCTGCGGGGCATGCGCGCTTAACCACTGGCAGGAGCGCACTACCGACGCACTTATGGCAAGAACGGCAAAGAGGCCCATACCGTCGGGAAGAGTCAAACCCGGCCATGCCCTCTTCTTCGCCTTCGCCTTGATATGTTCAGGTGTCATCGTTCTCCTTCTCACCGGCACCTTGGCAGTGTCTCTTCTGGGCATTGCCGCCGTCCTCTGGTACAACGGTTTTTACACGTGGTTCAAAGGCCGCAGTGCCTTCGCAGCGATACCCGGTGCCTTGATCGGAGCTATCACGCCTGCTATCGGCTGGATTGCAGGCGGCGGGAATATCGTGGATCCGCGGTTAGCGGTGCTCTCCTTTTTCTTCTTCATGTGGCAGGTCCCACACTTTTTCATCCATCTTCTTGTCTTTGGAAAGGAATATGAAAGAGCTGGTCTTCCCTCTCTCACGGCGGTTTTCACCGAAGCTCAACTTGATCGGTTGACCTTCCAGTGGATTATGGCGACGGCCGTCAGCCTGCAGCTTGTCACTCTCTTCGGCCCCATCCGGTCTCCCCTTGTCCATATATCCCTCCTTTTGGTTTCGCTTTGGCTTGCCATCAACGGAATAAATCTCGTGAGAGTGCACGCACCAGGTTACACGGGCGTTTTTAAGAGGGCGAATTACTTCATGCTCATGGTCATACTTTTCATGTTCTTTGATAAATTGCCCGGTTTCCTTCTGTAGCAAACTGTGTCATAATGAAAATAATGTCCAAGAAGGTATAATGACACAGCTTCGAAGGAAGGAGGAGCAAGAGGAGTGGGAACTAACACCGCAAAACTCAAAGAGCAGGCGGCGAGCCGGGCCGTCGAATTTGTGCAATCGGCTATGATCGTGGGTTTAGGTCATGGCAGTACAGCTTTTTTTGCCATAAAACGAATTGCAGAACTGGTTCGTGCAGGAAAGTTGCAAGACATACGCTGTGTACCCTGTTCCCGGCAGGTGCACGACGATGCCCGGAGGCTGGGGATTCTACTTACGACTCTGAATAGACACTCCGTCATCGATGTTACCATCGACGGAGCCGATGAAGTGGATAGGCATCTTAACCTCATAAAAGGTGGAGGCGGCGCCTTGTTGAGAGAAAAAATCGTGGCCCAGGCAAGCCTGTGTGAGATCATCATCGTGGATGAATCGAAGATATCACCAGTCCTGGGCTCGCGATGCGCCGTGCCCATTGAAGTGGCCCCCTTTGGGTGGCAGTCCCATATTTTTTTCCTGGAAAAACTTGGGGCCAAAGTGAAGCCAAGAAGAGATAGAGATGAAAAACTTTTTAAAACTGACCAAGGTAATATCATTCTCGACGCAGATTTTGGTCCCATAAAGGATCCTGCGAAACTTGCCGCCGCTTTGAAGACGCGTGCAGGGGTTCTCGAACACGGGCTATTTATACGTATTGCCACGTATGTAATTGTTGCCGGCAAAGGCGGCCTGCGCCAGCTCGAGCGTGACTGATCAGACAAAGCAGAGAAGGGAAGTTTATGATTCTATGAATTACGATAAATGGATCGATATCTCTCTTGTCTTGAAATCAGATATGGTGCACTGGCCTACTGATCCTCCTTTCACCACTGAGCGTGTCCGCGATATGGACAAAGGCGACACCGGTAACCTCTCGAAGATAATTATGGGCACTCATTCGGGCACCCATGTCGACGCCCCGGTACATTTTATCAAAGGGGCAAAAGGCGTTGACCGGATAGCCATCGATTCGCTCATAGGCCCTACGAGGATCATCGAAATTGCAGATGCAGATACCATCAAAGAAAAGGAACTTGCCACACATGAGATCAAAAAAGGTGAGAGAATCCTCTTAAGAACACGAAACTCGATAAATAAAATACTATACAAGAATACCTTTACAGAAGACTTTGTCTACATGGAGACAGGCGCGGCGAAATTCTTAGTCAGCCGCGGCATCAAGACTATTGGCGTAGATTATCTTTCCGTCGGCGGATACAAAAAAAATGGTCCCGACGTTCATAGAACATTGCTAGGTGCAGGAATCCTCATTATTGAAGGGCTTGATCTCACCGAAACCATTCCCGGCCTCTACGATATGATATGCCTTCCCATAAAGGTCCTGGACTCTGACGGCGCTCCGGCGCGGGTGATCGTGAAGGCGCGTAGGGTATTTGGCAAAGATAAATAAGGCTTTCCCTTATAGAATAATATCGCGCTTTCTTAGTAAATAACTGGAAATGGAGGGCTCCGCTCTCCGGCATGAAAAGATAATCCTACTGATGATCGGTTATGATCATTTAGGAGTTTGTATCCCCAGGCTTAAGGCGTATATGAAAGGAGGTGAAAAGGATGAGGACCCTGAAAAGGAACGAACTGAGCAAGCGAGCCAAGCAGGAAGAAGAAAAGTTCTGGTTGTACATGAGGTCTGCGGAGTCTGGTAAGTTATGCTACAGTTGAAAAAAGTGAAAAGGGAAATAGTTGCCGGTCCGGCAACAAGGACATTTGATTTTTTTATCCAGTGGCATCTGACAGAGCGTTGCAACCTACGCTGCCGCCATTGCTATCAGCAGCGGAGAAAACCTCAAGAGGTGTCCATTGGTGAATTGAAGCAGCACATCGACGGGGCTACAGAGATGTTGGAGGCCTGGGAGAAGGAGTACGATATATCTCTGTTCCCGTCGATTCATTTTACCGGTGGGGAGCCTTTCCTCTACAAGAGCCTGTGGGACGCAATAACCCACGCCCGAAAGAGCGGTTATAAGGTCGCCATCTTGACTAATGGCTGTCTGATAACAAAAGAAGATGGAGTGAAGGCATCGGCCCTCGGAATCGCGGACATCCAGATTAGTCTCGAAGGACCTCCTGAGATACACGACAGCATCAGAGGTTCGGGCAGCTTTGCTGCCGCTGTTGAAGGCGCCCGTCTTCTCATCGATTCCGGGAATTCGGTCAGCGCGAATATGACCCTCTCCCACCTCAATATCGCGAGCATTGAAGAAACGGCAAAGATAGCGGGAGATGCAGGTTTCTCAGGCATCGGTTTTTCCCGCCTCGTTCCTTGCGGCACCGGTGAACAATTGTTGGAAAGCATGCTCGCCCGGGACGAGATGAAAACGGCCTACGAAAGAGTTCTGGCCCTGAACAGCCCGTCCTTCGAGGCCGCATCCGGCGATCCGCTGGCCGGAATCCTTTCAGGGTTCAGGCCATCACCGAAAAGCGAACTGACCCTTTCCGGCTGCAGTGCGGGGTTCTCAGGAGTAACCATTACAAGTGACGGGTCTGTCATGCCCTGCCGGCGCATAGGCATCAAGATAGGGAACCTCCGCAAGACATCCCTGCGCCACATCTGGTCCACCTCCAAAGTCCTCTGGCGTCTCAGGCAGAGAGAAAATTATAAAGGGCAATGCGGGAAATGTTCCCTATGGCCTTCATGCCGTGGCTGTCGCGCCGTGGCTTACGCCTATTCAAAATCTCAAGGCAAGGCAGATCTATTCGCCGATGATCCTCAATGCTGGATGCTTGATCCAAAAAATCCCGTATCTATAGACAATTGATATTCTCAGAATATATGGTGCGGCGACCTTGCAGCATCTTCACGTCCACTAATTTACGCACATCATTTTTAAATCAGTAATCTTTTCAACAATAATCATCCAACCTTCTTTAAGAGATAAACAGTCGCGCAAATATGAACAGAAGTAACAATGAATGCCAAAATGTGGTAAGAGCAACCCACGAGAATCAGTATAGGGCAAGATCAGCCACATAAAGAGCAGCCTATGAAACATCTCCATCGCTCCCTGAAAAACCGCCACCTCCAGATGATCGCCATCGGCGGGGCTGTGGGTACGGGCCTATTTTACGGCTCTGCGCACGTCCTCCAGGTTGCGGGCCCTGCAATCGTTGTCTCCTATGCCATTGTCGGTGCTGTCATTTATATTATCATGCGTGCCCTGGGAGAGATGTGTGTCCATGAACCGGTCACAGGTTCATTCAGCTATTACGCCTATAGGTACTGGGGGGACTTCCCCGGTTTTTTTGCTGGATGGAATTACTGGTTTTGCTTCACTGCCGTCGGTATGGCGGAACTTGCCGTGATAGGCATCTATATTTGTTTCTGGTGGCCTGCCGTTCCTTCGTGGATGAGTGCCTTAATATGCTGGATGGTGATCACCCTCGTGAATCTGTTCCGCGTCAGAGTCTTCGGAGAATTTGAGTTCTGGGCCTCTCTCATAAAAGTAACCGCCATCTGCCTCATGATCATCATGGGAACGTTTCTGATCGTCTCCGGATATCTTCATGACCGACCGGCGGCCGGATTAGCAGACCTCAGGACCATGGAAGACCTGTTCCCCCACGGCATCAAGGGCCTGTTCCTTTCCTTTGCCCTGGTGATCTTTTCATTCGGCGGCGTGGAGCTGGTGGGAATGGCTGCAGGAGAAGTGGAAAAACCAAAGCAGGTCATCCCTATCGCGATCCGGCAGTTGGTGTGGCGCATCCTCTTGTTTTATGTCGGCTCATTCGCCGTGATGCTTATATTCTTTCCATGGAGGGCGATCGGGCTGGAGTCGAGTCCCTTCGTCCAGATATTCGCCAAATCGGGCATCCCTGAGGCGGCGTCAGTCATAAATCTCGTTGTCATTACCGCGGCCCTGTCCGTTTACAACAGCATGCTCTTTAGCAATGGCCGGATGTTGTACAACCTTGCCAGGCAGGGGGACGCCCCGGTGCCATTTGCACGCCTCAGCGCCTCGGGAATTCCCAGGAACGGCCTCATCTTTTCGTCCCTCATAACCCTGATCATCGTTGCCATGAATTTCCTGATTCCGGAGAAGGTCTTCTTAATCATGATGTCTATTGCCTCTGTTGCCATATTAATAAGCTGGGGCATCATTCTTTTTACCCTGATATTCTTCCGGCGTGTCATGTCCCGCGAGGGCCAGAAGCCTTCTTTTCCCGCACCGTCTTATCCATACAGCATTTACTTTGCGATAGCCTTTCTCATGATGACTCTAATTCTCATGGCGTTTATCCCGGACATGCGCACATCGCTGGTTATCGCCCCAGCATGGTTTTTGTTCCTGTGGCTGATCTACGTCATTCGTCGAAGAGACTCCCATAGATCGGAGAAAACCGCTCCACATCTGAATTAAGATGGAGGTGCCCTCTTGTCAGTAGGCATCACGGCAGCTATTCTACCTGGTGCACTCCTCCATGCCACATCGAACTCCCTTGTCCGTGGCGGCACGGATAAGATTCTAAATACACTTTTGATCGTTGCCGGCAGGATTGGTGACGGCATGTTTCCTGCCCTTGTCCCGACGCCCGCTCGCGCAAGCTGGCCGTATCTGGCTGCCTCCATTGTGATACATGTCGTCTATTTCTATTTCGTTGCTATCTCTAACCGTGGTGCCGGATTGAGTTTCGTCTATCCCATCATGCACGGGGCTGTGCCTGCAATATCGGCAGTAGCCGCAGTTTTCGTCCTGAATGAATTCCCCTTCCCCTCTGGGCTGGGCGGGAGTTTTGGTTGTCTGCTCCAGCATCGTTCTCCTTACGGCGGATCCCTGGCGAACAGACACCCTTAGGTTTGCACTGACAGCACTTGCCCTTGCTATAACGCCGTGTGATCGTTATCTACACCGGCGCAGATGCAATCGGCGAGCGGGCGTCGGGAGATGCATTCAGCTATACGGGCTGGATGATCCTGCTGACCGTTGTCCCTGTCACTATTGCATGTTTCATAAGACGGCCACAATTCATCGCTTCTATACGCGCAAACTTTAGCATAGTCGTGACTAGCGGCGCTTGCACATTTGGATCATACGGACCGGCGCTCTGGGCAATGACCCATGCGGTGATTGCGCTCGTCGCCGCTCTTCGCGAGACATCCGTATGTTTGGAACAATAATCGCATCAATCTTCCTTCAGGAAAACGTGAGTCCCATGCGCTACGTCGCAATCATGGGGGTTATCATCGGCGCCATAGCAATTAAGCTTTCATAAATTTGGACTCGCCTCCTTTGCAATAGGAGATTCTTATACTTCTTATCAACTGATTCTCAGACTTTGCAGATGACATTGTTAAATCTCGCATTGAAGAGAAAAGCGGCGTACAAATAAAATTTCTTCTGCACACAATGGCTGAAGGCCTTAACTGATGAGTATTTCCAGGAATGCCTGTTGTAAATCCTTGCAGCGACTGAATCGGCCACATCCACTGTTGTGAAATCTGCGGCTGTTCTTTTGTGAGAAGAAATACGCTGTGGATTTCCTCAATAGGCGGTCATTTCGAGGGATGGCATCGCGGGAATCAAGCCATGACGCTATATCGGACAGAATACGCGATCAAGATTAACATACTTGTTGATAAGGCTGTTGATGAATTTGTTGATAGGACATAAAAGTCATCAATTATTGAGGATTTTGAGCTATTTGCATGGATTTTAGGCAAAGTAATTCATGAATGATTTCAGCAACATAGTAAATTAACCCTTGATATAGCTGCGTTTAGGAGGATTTTCTGTTAAACGCATAGTTTACGCAAAAGATATACCATTTCTGGTTTGCTGACCCATGAAAATTCTCTGGAAAGTCAGAATTTGCAAGCAAGCTCATTTTGGCACGCATAATGAGGATAAAAAAGGATACTGATAGCCCCTTGAAATCGCCCCTATATTTCGTGAAGAAGTCAATATAAAAAATTAAGTCTCAAATCGTCACCCTTATTCCTTTTTTACGGTGGTGGATTTTTCCTACCATTTCGCAACCATTTTGTTCTTGTTGATGCCGAAGAGGCATATGAATTAAGTATTCAATCAAGGATGATAAGCGGGCCGGCACGTTGGTACTAATTTTGAAACAAAGAGACAAAGAGACAAAGAGATTCTTAACTGTGCTGAGAAAGAAAGAGAAACCCGGCAAAAGTAATTTCGTTATCAGCGTCGATGAACTTTATGTGGAAAAAATATATGAGGTCCTGAAAAAGGGGAAAACCGCTAAAGGGAAATTGCCGGAAGGTGACATTTCATCTGAGGAGTGTAGAAAAAGGCGTTTAAATCGTGAGCTGGTCTGCCAATGTTCCCATAGACGGAGACCATCTTAAACATCAAAAAAGCAACGGCGATACTCTGAAGGCTTGATGAAATATCGCTATTTTTGCAGTGTCATCCTGCTGTCAGAGAGATTTCATTGCAGACTGAGCGGATGCGCGCCATATCATCGGGTTTTCTTGTAACTGCTATGTCTTATTTTTCTGCCTTTTCCTGATTAAGCTTCTTGAGGGTGGCAATAATTTCTTCATAGTTTGGCGAACCGTCTTTCGCATACCGTATGACACCTTTTTTATCTACAATTACCGTGCGTCTGTTAAAGACGAACTTATCGCTGCCCGTCACTCCGTAATAATCGCCCAGATATCCGGATATGTTTGAGAGTAAGGGAAAGGTCAGTTTATATTTTTTTGCCCAGTACTTGAGAGTTACAACGTCATCCCGGCTTACGCCCACGACCTGGGCGTTTAGAGAGGCATAGACAGAAAGATTCTTCTGATGCCCCTGCATCTCGCCCGTTCAAACAGGCGTGAATGCGGCCGGGAAAAATGTCATAATCAGGTAGGATTTTCCATAATACTCATCACCGTAGTTAATCAACCGGTCATTAGTGGATGCGAGGTTAAAGTTCCATGTTGTTGTCCCTGTCAGTGTCGAGGGATCCAAGCTCGCCGCAATGGAATGAGCAGATGTAAGAAAGACAAAAAGACAGGGAAGCAACCACAGCCATACACATCGCCTTCTCTCCATAGTATCCTCCTATAATTTCTCTAGGGTTCACCGGATAATTTTCGGTTGCCCTTGGATTGTGAGGTCTTCCTTGGCAAGTCCCTCCACAATCTTATCAATGCTGGCTTTCGTGTCGTCGAATTTTATTGTTAGTGCGTGAGTAAATTGATTCGCGCCATATTGCGGTACACCCGGGATTTTCTTCAGGGCACACCTACCTTGCGAGCCGTGACCGGTCATTCGCATCCTGGGGCTATCATTTTGAATATTCTTTCAGCCGCAAAAAAGGGGCTGTGACTCGATGAGCAGGAACATAACACCCAAAATGCAGACAGCAACGAAACGTTTACTATGTCTTATGAAAAGCCTCCTCTGTATTATTATTCCAGGTTGTTCAATGTTTCAGGAATGACTTCAGAGAGCGCCGGGAAGATATGCATATTGTCCGTTATTGTTTTTGCATTTTCTCCGCGGGCCACGGCATTGACAACCTCCTGGATAAGAATGGGCGCCTCAGGTCCGATGATGTGAAAACCGAGAATTTTCCCCGTCTTTTTTTCCACGATAGCCTTGGCGAAGCTTTCACTCTCCATCATGGCATCCCCCATCACCACATCGGAATAGTTTGCACGGCCTACAAGGATATCATGGTTCTTTCTTGCCTGTTCTTCCGTGAGGCCCAGAGAAGCGATCTGTGGGCGCGTGAAGACGGCATGGGGAACGAGGCCAAAGTCGAATGGTATTTTTTTGCGGCTTGTGGCGTTGCGCCAGGCCACGCGCTGCATCATTTCACCCGCGTGTGTGAACATCTGGCGTCCAATAGCGTCGCCTACGGCCCAGATATTCTTCTTGCTTGTCAGCAGTGTATCGTCCACCTTGATGTAGTTGGCTTCATTCGTCTCTACACCTGTCTTATGGACATCCAGCAGGTCTGCGTTCGATACACGGCCTGCGGCTACGAGGACTTTGGCGGCGCTGATTTCCTTGTGATAGCCGGTTTCAATATTTTTGACGATCGCCGTATAAAGACCTTTCTTCTCCCAGACTTCCACGGTCTCCCAATTTATCAGTATTTCCATGCGCTTTGATAGTTCGTCTTTCAGATGGTCCGCTATCTCCGGTTCTTCATTGACGAGAAGCCTGTTTTGTCTCTGGACCACAGTCACCTTGGTTCCCATGGCCGCAAAGAAGTGGGCGTATTCAACTCCAATATAGCCGCCGCCGATTATGATGATGCTTTCCGGCAGTTCTCGGAGGGCAAGCAGATTTTCGTTAGTCAGATAAGCAATCCTGTTCAGGCCCTTGATGGGTGGTATGAGGGCGCGGGCGCCGGAGGCGATGAAAATCCTCCGGCCTTTAATGGTCTCTCTTCCGACTTTCAGTGTGTAGGCATCTATAAACCGCGCTTCCTCGTTGCAGAAATCCAGTCCTTTTGATTTTACGATTTCATTTTCCATCCACGTCCGGCTCTCGCCTATGGTTGCCTTCATGCGATCCATGATGGTGCGAAAATGTATCCGTTTTACCTTCGCGTCAATTCCCAGTTTTTTCGCTTCTTCTATATCGGCGATCCTGTCGGCATGATAAATCAGTATCTTGGAGGGGACACAACCTACATTAACGCAGGTTCCACCAACATTCCCCTTGTCGATTAGCGCAACTTTCAGTTTGTTGGCCTGCGCCTTGAATGCGATACTCAGCCCTGTGCCTGCGCCTATGACGATGACATCGTATTCCTTCATAGATTTCCCTCCATAATTGAACACTTCGACGGCTCTCATTGTAAATAAATAATTTGTTTATTCCATAGCTGGATGCCTTATTTGAGGGGATGAAATATCGTAGTTGGGGGTCAGGCAATAGATGAGCTGGCAAGGCAGGCGGCTTTGATTTGGAGGTCTTTAGTCACTGTAGTCGTCGCCTCCGACTTTTCCACGGGAAACCCAATGCTTGTAAGAGATGTAGGCGAGAACTATGGGAAGGACAATGACGATCACCGCGAGCATAAAGATAAGGGTCTTTGGTGAAGAGACGGCGGCGCTCTTGATGGTCACCATATTCGGGATGATGTAGGGATAGAAGCCTACGGACAGACCAATGAAGGCAAAGAATACAAAGGCCCCGTTCCAGAGAAATGGGGCAAATCCTGGCTGCCCGCGGAGGCTCCGGAGACACATGATATAAGCAAGAAGGGCAAGGAAGGGAAAAACGGCGACGTTAAGAAGACTGGGCATGGCTTGCCACTTTGCCGCTATATAAGGATGCCGGGCGATAGTCCATAGAAAAATCGCGACAGCGATGATAAATGTAAAGATGGCAGCTACGGATGCATACCGTCTGCCCTGCTGTTGGATTTCGCCTTCCGTTTTCAGAATAAGGAAGTTTCCTCCCAGCATGATATAGCCCGAAACAACACCGAGTGTGAAGAGAGCGGAGTAAGGATGAAACCAACTCCACACGGTTCCCGTAAATGTGTGCCCTTCCATGGGGATTCCGTAAAAGATGCCTCCCAATGTGAAGCCCTGAGAAAGGGCGGTCACAAGGCTTCCGATCCCGAAGGAAAGGCTCCAGAGAGAAGACCCTTTGGAGCTGTCGCGAAACTCGAAGGCCAAGCCGCGGAAGATAAGGCCAAAGATCATAACCATAACGGGCACATAAAAAGCCGAAAGGGCGATACTGTAAAAAAGTGGAAATGCGCCGAATAGTATGCCGCCTAAAACAACGAGCCATGTCTGGTTTTCCTGCCAGATGTTTTGAAGACTTGCCATCATGATACTCCGCTTCTCTTCGTCCGGGGTCGAGAGGGCGATGATGCCAACTCCAAGGTCCAGGCCGTCGGCTACGGCGTAATAAAGGACCAGAAAACCGATGATCAAAAACCAGATTTGCTCTATGTGGGCATTTAGCCACTCCATCTTTCATTCCTTTCCGGAATTGATGTAAATGTCTGCTTTTTCGCTCAGCGGGTCGGGACCGCGGGCGATTATGCGCCAGGCAAAGACGAAAAACAAAACTGCCAGAAATGCATAGACGGATGCGAAGGCCGCAAGTGAGCCTGCCACCGTGCCGGCAGGTACCCGGGAGGCAGCGTCTCCCGTCCGGAGGAGCCCGTGTATCACCCAGGGCTGCCGTCCCATTTCTCTCGTTATCCAGCCTGTTTCCAGGGCGAGATAACTCAGGGGAATCGCCGCCATCCATGCACGGAGGAGCCATTTCTGAGTGGCAATGTGTACGGCATCAAGTCTTCCTTTTTTCCAGACACAGAGTGTCCAGAGCATGAGAAGGACGAGCGCTGTACCGATAGCAACCATGATCCGGAAGGCGTAAAAGGGGATGGCCACAGGCGGCTGGTCTTCCCGCGGGAACTCCCTGAGTCCCCTGACCTGGCCGGTCAAGGTGTGCGTGGTCAGCACGCTGAGAAGGTTGGGTATCTCAACAGACCAACGGTTATCCTGCCTGTCGGGGTCAGGCCAGGCGAGGACGATGAAAGGGGCTCCCTGCCCTTGGGCGTTGGTTTGCCAGTGGGCCTCGAAGGCGGCGAGTTTTGCTGGATCATATTCGTATGCCCCCCGCCCCGCGCCGTCGCCGAGCCATATCTGCAGAGGTGTCACAATGACGGCTACGACAACGGCCCATTTGAAGGAAGCGAGAAAGAAGTCCGTGTGCCGTTTCTCGTAGAGATACCAGGCGCTGAGCCCTCCCACAACAAAAACAGATATCTCGATAGCGGCAACCCACATGTGGGGAACGCTCCATACCATATCCGAGCTGAAGATGGCCTCTAGATGGCTTGTGACGATGAATTTCCCCTTGTCAAAGTAGCCACCCGCAGGCGTCTGCATCCAGGAGTTGGCTACCATGATCCAGAAGGCTGAAAGGGATGCGCCGAAAGCCACCATCGAAGTGGCGAAAAGATGCAATTGAGGTGAAACCATTTTCCATCCGAAGATCATGATTCCGATGAAGCTTGCCTCCAGCATGAAGGCCATGGCTGCCTCATATCCCAGCATATGCCCGAAAAAATCGCCGCCGGCACGTGAAAAAGAGCTCCAGTTTGTCCCGAACTGAAACTCGAGAGGAATGCCCGTAGCTACGCCGAGGGCAACGTTGAGAAAAAAAAGGCGGCTCCAGAAACGCGCATGGCGATAATACTCTTCTTTCCCCGTCCTTATCCAGCGGGCTTCAAGGAAGACGAGAAATAAGCTTACGCCAATTGTCGCTACCGGCCAGAGGATGTGAAACATGGCCGTAAGGGCGAATTGCATCCGTGAAAGTGTAACAGTATCTGGAAGGCCGTCCATGGACAAGTCCTTTTGACTATTTCAGGGGTCTATTGACGACAACGTTGCCATAAATCTAGCACTCACGATGGGCGGTACAGGCGACAATATCAATTTCGTGCTTTGCCCCTACTGGGGATCTAAAATCTCACAACTCCACGGGGGGTAAGATATCAGTATCTATCTTCCAGCATATTCCATCCATGATAATTTCGCTATAACAAAAATGCTGGTTTTATGACTGCCAACGGGTATTGCAACCGAGGAATTTAGAGACAATTAGGTGGTATGACAAGAGGGACTTCTAGGATTAATATTGGCTTTTTTAAGAAAATTTTTTTCGTGCCATTTCCGCACTATCTGTGCTATTTATGCACATAAATCAAAAAGCGAATTGTTTCAGTACCTGTTAAATTTTCAAAATTTTATTGTGTGCAGGAATCGCACTAAACTTACTTTCGGCTGGATTATAATTCATCTTCACAATATTATCTCAATGGCGACGGCAATTTTCAAAAACATCGTAAGTATCAATATTAAAAAGAAAATTACCTATAACATGAATTTAATTTTCCGATAATGACGGCCTTGGCATCTATCTTGCCTAATGATAATATAACGAGACCTCAACAGGCAGGAAGAAACCTTTGGGATTTTAATCTGACGAAATAATTCACGAAAGGCATTGCTCGGGGGTCTCGCTGGACTCATAGTATATGAAAAAAACTGTTAATGGAAAAGGAGGAGAGAAAACA
>Ga0335081_10002632_pt1 | contig 28283 bp, 21 predicted proteins | sample Lox_Sample_35_FD_206713 | JGI IMG/M metagenome (GOLD analysis project Ga0335081, IMG submission 206713) | Soil microbial communities from Loxahatchee National Wildlife Refuge, Florida, United States - Lox_Sample_3.5 | ecosystem: Environmental > Terrestrial > Soil > Wetlands | place: USA...
AAACTGAGATGATCATCGAAGCCCCGCTTAGCGGAATTGTGCTCGAAAAAATGGTACTTGATGGTGCGTATATCTCGCCGGGCATGAACCTTTACCTGATTGCCGACCTCTCGACAATCTGGATCCTAGCGGATATCTATGAGTATGAAGTTCCGCTCGTCAGGGTTGGGCAGTCGACGCGGGTTACCCTGCCCTATCAGTCGGGAGGTGCTTACCAGGCGGAAGTGAATTACGTCTATCCAACCCTTGATCCCGTCACTCGGACGGTGAAGGTGCGGCTTGTCATGAAGAACCTCCATCTCCTGTTGAAACCCGAAATGTTTGCGAACGTCGAGATCAACGTCTCCTCGGGATCCCGGCTCGTGATCCCCGGGAGTGCGGTGATAGACTCCGGCATGCGCCAGATCGTCTATGTGGAGAAAAAGCCTGGTGTCTATGAGCAGCGTCAGGTGACGCTAGGTCTGCGCGGTGAGGACTATGTCGAGATAGTGAAGGGAGTCGCGAAGGGGGACCGCGTCGTGACAACAGGCAATTTCCTGATCGATTCCGAAAGCCAGTTGAGTACGGGCAATGAATAGTTAGTGTTCGGAGTTCAGCGTCCAGAGTCCAGAGTAAAGGTGAAGATCTCGAGCCGCTCTGTTTTATTCTCCCAACTTTGAACTTTTGAACTGAGGCTTATACATGCTATCAAAAATCATTGATCTATCAGCACGCAATAAGTTTCTTGTTTTCCTTCTGATCGGATTCCTCACGGCCTGGGGAATATGGGCGGTTTACCATACCCCGCTTGACGCCATCCCCGACTTGTCGGACGCCCAAGTGATCGTGTTCACCGAGTGGCCGGGCAGGAGCCCCGACCTCGTCGAAGACCAGATCACCTATCCCATCGTGTCCACGCTGCTTGCGGCGCCGAAGGTACGCGCCGTTCGCGGTAAGTCCTTTCTCGGTCTTTCCTTCGTATATGCCATCTTCGAGGACGGCACAGACATCTACTGGGCGAGGAGCCGAGTGGTCGAATATCTCCAGGGCGTGCAAGGCAAGCTGCCATCAGGCGTGACGCCGCAGCTGGGACCGGATGCAACCGGTGTGGGATGGGGATTCCAGTATGCCTTGGAGGACGAGAGCGGGAAGCAGGACCTTTCCCAGCTTCGTTCACTCCAGGATTGGACCCTCAAGTACGCTCTGGAATCGGTTCCTGGCGTCGCGGAAGTGGCGAGCGTGGGCGGGTTCGTGAAGCAGTACCAGATCACGATCGATCCGAACCGACTCGCTATCTTCAAATTGCCTCTGATGAAGGTCGCGGAGGCGGTGAGGCGAAGCAACCGCGATGTGGAAGGCCGCGTGGTGGAATGGTCCGGCAGGGAGTACATGATTCGCGGTCGCGGCTACATCCATGACCAGTCGGACATCGAAAGGATCGCCGTGGGCACCAATGAACAGGGTACGCCCATCCTCCTCAGAGACATCGGCCAGGTCCAACTCGGCCCTGAGATACGGCGCGGTGCCGCGGACTTAGACGGCAAGGGAGAGGCTGTGGGCGGGATCGTCGTGGTCCGCTTCGGTGAGAACGTACTCGATGTGATCGACCGGGTAAAAGCGAAGATCAACGAGATCAAACCATCCCTTCCTGCAGGTGTAAAGATCGTCACGACCTACGACCGCTCAGAGCTGATCCACAGCTCTGTGGAAACCCTCCGCGATGAGGTGATCAAGCTGGGGATAGCCGTAAGCGTGGTCTGTTTGATATTCCTCTTTCATCTTCCAAGCGCCCTTGTGGTGATTCTGACGCTGCCTGTATCGATACTCATCTCGTTCATCTGTATGCATTACCTCGGGATCAGCTCGAACATCATGAGCCTTGGCGGCATCGCCATCGCCATCGGCGCCATGGTTGACGCTTCGATCATTATGGTCGAAAACGCTCATAAAAAACTGGAAGATTGGGAGCGGGCTGGTAGAGCCCACGGTTCGCGCACCGACGTGATCATTGATGCGGCGAAGGAAGTGGGACCGTCGCTTTTTTTCTCGCTACTGGTCATCACCGTCGGCTTCCTGCCAATCTTCACTCTCGAGGAGCAGGCAGGCAGACTATTCAAGCCGCTTGCCTATACCAAGACCTTTGCCATGCTTTTTGCCAGTTTCCTCGCCATAACGCTCACGCCGGTGCTCATGACACTCTTTATCAGGGGGAAAATCCGGCATGAGGACAAGAACCCAGTCAGTTATTTTCTTAGCCGGGTCTATCATCCAGTCGCCGAATTCGCGCTTCGCTTCCGGAAACTCGTGATCATTCTGGCTGCCGTTATTGTAGCGGTTACCATCTATCCCTTCACGAAGCTCGGCTCGGAATTCATGCCACCTCTTTATGAAGGCACTCTCCTGTTCATGCCGTCGTCAGTTCCCGGAGCGTCCATTACGACTATGAGCAATGTCCTACAGACGGAGGACCGCATCATCAAGCAGTTCCCTGAGGTAAAGCGAGTATTTGGCAAGTCAGGCAGGGCCGAAACGCCGACCGATCCCGCGCCCCTCGAGATGATCGAAACCAATGTGATGCTGAAGCCCATGAGCCAGTGGCGTCCCCAGTACAAAAAATGGGAGGACCTGAGGGATGACATGGACAATGCCCTTGCCATGCCAGGCGTGGCCAACACCTGGACCATGCCGATCATCGGCAGAATCGACATGCTATCGACAGGTATAAGGACGCCACTGGGGATCAAGATATTTGGGCCCCATCTCGACGGCATCGAGCAGATCGGACTTGACCTAGAGAAGGCGCTTCGGACCGTGCCCGGTACACGAAGCGTCTATGCGGAACGGGCCAATACGGGATACTTTCTTGATTTTACCGTCAATCGAGACGAGATCGCCCGCTACGGCCTCGTGGTGGAGGACGTCCAGGAGATTATCGAGTCCGCCATCGGAGGTATGAATCTGACGACCACCATCGAAGGCAGGGAACGCTACCCGGTAAACATACGCTACGGGCGGGAACTACGTGACGACGTAGAAAAGCTCAAGCGGGTGCTTGTGCCGGTAATGGGCGGCGCCCAGGTGCCGCTAGGGCAGCTCGCCTACATCCAAGTGACGCGCGGCCCAGGTATGGTTCAAAGCGAAGGGGGCAGGCTCACGGCCGCAGTTACGCTTTCAATATCAGGCAGCGATTTCGGGGGCTACGTAGAAAAGGCGAAGAAGGCAATTTCCGAGAAGGTAAGCATTCCTTCAGGATACACGCTCCAATGGAGCGGACAGTATGAGTACATGGAAAACGTTAAGGCTAAACTCTATTACGTCATTCCACTGACGCTTCTTATTATAATCGTGCTGCTCTACCTGAATACCGCATCATGGTTAAAGACGGCGATCGTGCTCCTGGCGGTGCCCTTCTCACTGGTGGGCACGGTATGGTTTCTCTATATATTGGGTTACCATATGAGCACGGCAGTGTGGGTCGGCGTGATCGCTCTGGCGGGGCTCGACGCGGAGACTGGCATTGTGATGTTGCTGTATCTCGATCTGTCGTACAACCGCTGGCACCAGGAAGGCAGGATCAACACAATTCGCGATATCGAGGACTCAGTAATGGAAGGCGCGGTCAAGCGCATCAGGCCGAAGATCATGACTGTGTCTGTGATTCTGGCGGGCCTCGTACCAATCATGTTCTCGTCAGGGACCGGTGCGGATGTGATGAAGCGGATCGCCGCGCCCATGGTCGGTGGTGTCATAACCTCGACGATTCTTGAGTTGATCATCTATCCAGCCATCTACGTGATCTGGAAGGAACGGGAATTGAGCAAAGCCGTTGACGGAGACAATAGGATTTAATAGCAAATAGTAGAAAGGAGAAAGGAAACAGAAGGAGGGGGCGAGGGGTGCCCCTTTTCAGTATGCTGTATGACTGATATTATTTTTTCGTTGGCGGTTTCATGGCAGCGTCGTATCGCTTCAAGTAGTCGCCTGCAAGCCGTTCAGCGTTGGCGCAGCCGAGCGCTTTGGCGTAGAGCATAAGAAATCCTCTGATGTAAGTCCGCGCTGGAAGCTTCTGAAAATTCTCCTCTTCTATGAATTCAAGATATCGCACGCTCACTTTCGTGAGATCTGCTATGCCCCGCAACTTCTGGCCGCGCTGCTCTCTTAGGGCTTTGATGGCGGGGCCGGTGAATTCTCCGATGAATTCAGACACGGGAGTCAAAAGTTCCCTTGCAGGCGCGCATGCCGCGGCAGCCGGTTGAGGTTTCGGTTCAGCATCAAGGAGGGGGAGGCGTTCGTCAGGGAACATAATCGACTGCTGGCTAAGCCGGCTAGAATATACCTGGGGCTGGGGAGGACAAGGAGGTAGTTCGGGGATGTCGTTCCGCTCCCTCAACTGAGCATCATAAATTCTCCGGTTATCCTCGTAAATAAGCGTACGGTACGCGTCCTCTACCCTCTGATGAATCACAGCCGTCTCTTCCGGAGTGAAGAGCGAGTACAGCGCGATTGAATTCGGCTCATACACTCTTCTAACCCGTTCATAGGCCTTGTGGATTTCCTGAGTGGTAGCCAAGGGGCTCACTTCCAGTAGTTCATAGAAGTTCAGGTCTTCTATTTTTTTCATCACGGCACCATTCCCTAATAGAGCATGCTCAGCGTCAGCTGTTCCTTCCGAAGCAGATTATGGACGATGCGTTCGATGCACCGCGAGGGCCGCGAGTAGGGGTACTCGATAGTGAGCGGCCGCTTGCTCCGAATGGATTGCCATACGCAGTCGTCGTATTCCACGTATCCAAGATATTCAATGTTGATACCGAAGTATTTCTGGCATGCGCTTTTCATCGAGAACCCGATCTGGATATCATTTTTTGTCCGCACCTGGTTTACCACGAGCTTGGGCTTGAATTTGAGCACCTCGAGTTCGAGGATTTCTCCAACCTCGCGCTCCATGGTCTTTACGCGCTCGATCAGGTCGTAGGGCGTGCGAATGCCCATGCTGTTCTTCTGGTCCATGGCCGTGTCGATAAGGTCCTTGATGTTCTGGTTCGCAACGACCTTCTTGAACCTGCGGTAAAAGGCGCTTTTGATGAAACGGTATGCATTTTCGATCGCCGTGGGTTCGGGTAGTACGATCAGGATGCCGTGGTCCGAGAAGAGGAAGAAGTCGAGTATGTTGAAGGAAGTTCCGGCACCAAGATCGAGGAGGATATAATCGGCATCCAGAGTCTCAAGGTGTCTGAGTAGCCGGGTCTTCTGAGCGAAATTGGGATTTGCCGCGTCGAGGAAATCCTGGGCCCCACTGATGAGGCTCAGGTTCGGAATGTTCGTCTTGATGATAACGTCCTGAATACTTTCCACGCGGCGGTTCAGGAAGTCCGACAGCGTCGTCTCAGGGACGCCGATGCCAAGTGTGGTATGAAGGTTCGCGCCACCCAGGTCCGCGTCAACGAGGAGCACTTTTTTCTTGAGACGGGCAAGCGAGATACCGATATTGCCGGTAATCAGGCTTTTGCCGATCCCGCCCTTGCCGCCGCCAATTGCCCAGATTTCCTTCTTGCGCAGAGCATCTTGGAGTTCTATCATCCTGTGACGTTCTCCCCGGATGCGTCTGAAGTCACCGGTTCGCCGTCCGTCGCTTCCGACGCTGTTGGTTCACCTGCAGTTGCCGAATCCTCCGATGCCTGTGCTTCTACCGCCTCGGCATCCTCCTCCCTCACGACCTCTTCCATGACCTCTTCGCCGGCCTCAAGCTCCTGGAATTCTTTCAGCGTGGGCAGCGCGGAGAGATCCTTTAGTCCGAAATACTGAAGAAATTCGGGGGTGGTGCCGTAGAGCAGGGGTTTGCCGGGCACGTCCTTCTTACCGACGATTTTCACAAGTCGGCGTTCCATGAGGTTCCGGATGATTCCGCCGATGTTTACCCCGCGAATCATCTCCGCCTCCGTGCGCGTAATCGGCTGTTTATAGGCTATAATGGCAAGCGTCTCAAGAGCTGGCTTCGACAGCTTGGCGGAGAACTTTACGGAACGGAACTTTCTCAACCATGCCGCATATTCCGGTCTCGTGGCGAGCTGATACCCGCCGGCAATTTCTGCCAGCATAATGCCGGCGCCGCGATCGTCATAGGCCTGCCTGAGACTGGCAAGCCGCGCTTCGATCTGCTCCTGTGTCACTTCCTCGAAAAGGCTTTTCAGCCTGTCCATGGACAGGGGATTGCCTGCGATGAAAAGAACGGCTTCGATAGCTGATGTCAATTCTTGATCTTCCAAAATTAAGCCTCACAGAATTCGATGATTGAGCAAAACGAGTGAATGCCAAAAAAGAAAAATTTAAAACGGATCTCCGGGTCTCAGGAAAGCATTCCTAATATTAATCCATATTCATTCGCGTCTGAACCTTTTTCTTCACATAGCCGAAGGATCACCCAACTTGCCGAGCGCTACTTTGGCGTTCATCTTTATATCGATATCCGTCGAGGTTTCCATGATTTTGAGGATTTTCGGAATAGCGTCCTTTACAATCTCGGGGTTGGAGCTACCGATATTTCCGATGGCTGCGACGGCATTCTTGACCGCGTTTGGCTGGCTGCCTTCCAAGTACTGCATCAACCGCGGCACCAGCTCTGCCACTTCCTGGGGATAGTGGAGACCGATGGCTCCCAAGGCGAAGAGCACGCCGCCGCAGGTCGCCTCTTTGGAAAATTCGAGCACCTCAACGAGCTTTGGGAGGATACCGTGGATCAGTTCAGGGGCATTAATGCCGATTTTTCCGAGGGCGTGGGCGGCAGCCTCACGTTCATCGTCGTCACCCCGTTCGAGCATCAGGATCAGGCGCGGCACCGCGTCTCTGACCAGATCGGTGTGGGCGAAGCCGATGTTTCCGAGGGCATAAGCCGCTTCCTGACGCACCAGGCTCTGCGTATGGTCCAGCAGCGCTTTGAGTTTTGGCGAAGCCTGAGAGGCAGAATCTTTGAAATTGAAGCCCAGGTTCCCGACAGCATTCGCCGCATCGATTTTGATAAACATATCAGGGTCGTCGAGGAGCGCTATGAGCACAGGGAGATGGGGCCTCGTCTCTTTCGGATAATCGAATCCCACACGGGACAGGAGGTTCAGTACGCCGGAACGTACATCACTGTTTTTCTCGGACAGGAGTGCCACAAGGTCGCCGATAAGTGACCGGTCGCCGTACACCGCGGTTTCGATGTCGCCGAATTTTTTCTGCTGCGCAAGCGATTGAATATCGGGTTTCATAGATCTTTCGTTCAGGTTGTTTACATAATGTGAAAAGCTGAACTCTCTCTGATGTTGTCACCTACCCAAATAGATTGCCTGTGGCTGTATCACGGGCTGTTGCCTCGTTTACCGCTTTTATGATTCTGATGGCTCCGAACTGCTCGACCTGGACAGCCTTGATGACGCGGGTCTTTATGAGTTCGAGGAGAGCCAGGAAAGTGCCGATTACCTGAGCCCTGGTCGTGTTCCCCTCGAACAAGTCGGCAAAGAGCAGACTTTCCACAGCCTCGACACGGGCTAGGATCAGCGAAATCTTCTCGGTGATGGAAACAGATTCGGCAGTGATTTCGAAGCCGGCGTCAGGAACGCGCACCATCACCTCTTTGAGCGCCGCAAGGAGGTCAAAGAGGTGAAAATCAAAAAGCAGGGGTTCGTCGTCGCCCGGGAGATCGGGTGCAGTTTCGGCCGCCCGCGTATAAACTCTCGACCAGGTTTCTTCCTTGTTCTCCAGGGAGGCGGCAGCGTCCTTGAAACTCTTGTATTCAAGTAGTCTTCTGATCAGCTCTTCCCGGGGATCAGCGCCGTCTTCGTCTTTTTCAGGATTCTCGGACGGAGGCAGAAGCATTTTAGACTTGATATGTGTGAGCGTCGATGCCATCACCAGAAACTCACCTGCGATCTCCATATCGAGGTTCTTCATGAGCTCGATGTATTCTAGATATTGCTGGGTGATGAGTGATATGGGTATGGAGTAGATGTCGAGTTCGTGCTGTTTGATGAGGTGCAGGAGAAGGTCCATGGGGCCTTCAAAAATCTCAAGTTTGATCTGGTACGACATGAACGATTCGATGCCTCCGCACAGGGGTGGAGTGACCCGTCCGTGCCAACAAAGTTAAGTGAAATTATCTCTATTTGCCCGAAAAGTCAAGTAAAAAGACAGACAAACAGAATCCGGCATGCGTTTATTGTTCAGCATACCCTGCCGGTATCGTATCAGCTCTCTTTAAGATGGATGGAATCAGGGGAATTATTAAAGTTGTGGCCTTGCTGGGAGAAATCAAAACCTTTTTTGCCCGCCCCCCCCCGAGCCCTGCATTCAATCCCATTATATTTGTTCTTTGGTTCTTGACCGTTTTCTCTTACATACACTTACGTGCTTCAGAACAACAGCCAGGTGCTTGACAAATATTCGAATATAAATATAATAAAAATGTTCACCAACGGAAAACTAGAGAGGTGAACATTGTGATCGTGCAGATTCTGCCCTTGAACCTTAGTATGGGTCCGAGTACGGCCTCGGCGAAGTATGAGAACATTCTATTCCAGAGGTTGTGCGCTGTCAAAAAATATGTCAGTAAGCAACAATGCATCTATTAATAAAAGCATACCGAAAAGGATTGATTCGGGAAAAAAGATTTGAAAGGCGAGAAGACCATGCTGATGTTGATACATTTTGTGCATTCAATCAACCAGTACGGTTTCTTCGCACATATGTCAAAATGCATCTGCCCGTCCCCTCCTTTTCCCCATTCTAAAAAACCGTCTGGCTTCTTGTCGCACTTCAATTTATGCTTATGTCTAGGAACCGCTCTGGTCTTGCTTCGAAAAATTGAGATGATGCCTTATTTCTACGCGCTAATTAATCAAGTCGAACGCGGCGAGCCGGAAAACGTTATTTGGCATCGATAGTCAGATTTCCGGGTTGAGAAAAAATGGCTCTGCTATAATTAAAATACCAAGGAGCGGCATTTATGGCGGCTGACAGCGGAGGATATTCGGAGAAGGACCTCTTGCGCATGATCCGCAAGGTGGTTCCTCGGGATCGTGTGCCTAAGCGCGTGAAAGTAAAGGACACATCGGATTTCTTCCGTGTAGACTACGATGATGTTGTTGTGCTCGACGGTGTGCCCTATTTTATACGGAACAACGAACGCGAAGGCCGATTCGGCATCGATGACGAGCAGAAGTTTTGGGTAAAGCGAGCGCGAAATCTTCTGACGGGTGATGTTACCATCCTGAAATGGGTCTTCAAGGAGAGGTTCCAGGCAAAGATCGGAACCCTCGTGTTCGAATGCGTCAGAAGCCCGCAGAAAGAGGCGCGCATCCTTGAGCTCGTGCGCGGGAGGCCGGATTTCATGCAGGGAAAGACCGTACTAGATTCATCAGGAAACCAGCTTCGTATTTTGGACTACATCAAAGGTAAAACCCTCGGCCAGATTACGCTGGAAATGGGCGAAGACCACGAGGACTATTTCTATCATTATTATCCCATGCTGCTCGATGAGTTCATGGGAATCGTCGGAGCCATCCAGTTTTTGCACGAGAACGATGAAAAACACGGAGATATACGGCGCGACCATATCATCCGGGACACGTCAACGGGAAGGTACCGCTGGATCGACTTCGATTTTAACTACCGTCACAGCGAAAGCCGTTTCGGTTACGATCTGTTTGGCCTCGGCAATGTCCTGCTTTTCATCACTGGCCGGGGAGACATTACTACGTACCGGCTCCTCAAGGAAAATCCCAGATTGCTCGAACGGTTGACGGAAGACGACGTGAACATCGTATTTCATAATCGGGTGAACAACTTGAAAAAGATATATCCCTACATCCCCGAAAAATTGAATCGGGTGCTGATGCATTTCGCTTTAAGTGCGCCGATTTACTATGAAGAAACCCGGGAACTGCTTGAAGACCTAGGAGATGCACGGGAAGAAGTAGCCCCTGTGACCGGGATCGTCGAGGACCGCAACATTGATAATAAATGATTTCATCGAAAAGGAAACAGTCAATCTGACAAGGCTTTAATTCTCCCCGGTCGTAGCAAGGTGCGCAGAGAAAAGATTTCGTTTATCGAAAGGAGTCCTTTCATGAAACCCGAAGCCGATAACGTGAAAGACAAGCATCTCTTGATCGCGGTTGACGAGACGGATAGTTCGCGCCGGGCCGTGCTCTATGTGGCCGATTTTCTCGGGGGCTTCCCAGGTTTTACCGTCACACTGCTATCGATCATCCCCGATTCCGAGCTGGATTTCTTTGACTCCGAGGCCGAGATGAACGATTGGTTGAAGAAAGAGCTCGACGACGCCAACAAGATGCTTAAGAACTATCGGCAGGTCCTGATTCAGTCAGGGTTTCCCGAGAATAAGGTGCGCTACCGCGCTTGTATGGGAGAGTCAAAATCCATGGCCGATGCTATTTTGGAGACCCGGTGCGATCTCACCTGCTGCACCGTGGTCGTCGGTCGACACCATAAGACGAAGGCCGAGGAGTTCCTCTTTGGCAGCACATCGAACCGGCTCATCCACGAGGCGAAGAATTGTGCAGTTTGGGTAGTGGAGTAGACTAAGGAGCCGAAGCCAGAGAATTCGGAAAATGGCAGGTATCTTCCGAGCTGGGTTACGGTCAGGGTGGGGCTCAATAAATATATTCTGGAATCCGCTTGGGAATAAATTAGGCTGTTTATCACGTATAAGCTTGGCAAAAACAACGTGATCGTGATAGCACCAAACTGCTTATTACAGGAGTCCTCGAATTGTTCGCATACTGATCCGAACTTCCGCTCATCTCAGACGGTGTCCGATGCAGGAACGTAAGCAGGGTATATTTTCCCCTAAACCAGACCAAAATGCTCCGTGAAAAATTCCTCGCGAAAATCTCAAGGAAGGGAAAAGCCTGACGGGCCTGTTGTTTACATCCTCCGTTTTATTTTGTCCTTGCCTGGCGCAATGAGAACTAGGCCGAGTTTAAAATAACCGCATGAATCCTCACTTCTTTGAACCTGATCTGTTTGAGATAATTTTTTATATTTAGTTTGACAAACACAATATCTTGTGGCTATAATTATGCCGTTCCACAAAATAGAGTGGCGTGCCGTTTCACCGGAAAAAGCGTCAAGCTATTACCGATAGTATTTAAAGAGCAGCCTTCGGGGTGCTCTTTCCTAATTTGTATCTATACATTTTATTTAATCAACTTGAGGAGGAAGATTTATGAAGAGTGCAGCTTCTGTTTCCACAACAGCTTCCGGTATGGGCCTTAATCTTTCCGAGAACAGTCTCAAAGTTCTTGAAAAACGCTACCTCAAGCGGAATGAAGATGGGACTGTTGTTGAAACAGCAGTTGACATGTTTACGCGCGTGGCGCGGACAATTGCCGAGGGCGACCGTGCCTACGGCGGGTCCGACGCCGACGTTGAGCGTACGGCTACTGAGTTCTACCGTCTCATGACTTCCCTTGAGTTTCTGCCGAACAGCCCCACGCTCATGAACGCGGGGCGCGAGCTCGGCCAGCTGTCCGCCTGCTTCGTGCTGCCTGTCGGCGACTCCATGGACGAGATCTTTGAGTCCGTAAAGAACGCGGCGCTAATCCACAAGTCCGGTGGAGGCACCGGCTTCTCCTTCTCCCGAATCCGGCCGAAGAACGACGTAGTCAAGTCCACCAAAGGCGTTTCATCTGGTCCCATCTCCTTCATGACCGTTTTCGATGCGGCAACGGAGACGGTAAAACAGGGCGGCACGCGCCGCGGCGCGAATATGGGCATCCTACAGGTTGACCACCCGGACGTTCTTGATTTTGTGACCTGCAAGCAGCAGAATGATCGACTCAACAACTTCAATATCTCCGTGGCCATGACCGACCAGTTTATGGATGCCGTGGACAAGGACGGCGAGTACGAGTTAGTGTCCCCGCGTAACAGGACGGTGGTCAAGCGGCTTGAGGCCCGCAAGGTATTCGATACCATTGTGAACATGGCATGGAAAAACGGTGATCCGGGCATCATCTTCCTAGATCGCATAAACCAGTATAATCCCACCCCGCACGTGGGTATGGTGGAATCTACCAATCCGTGCGGCGAGCAGCCGCTGCTTCCCTATGAATCCTGCAACCTTGGCTCGATTAACCTCGCGAAGATGCTTTCAGCCAATGGCAAATCGGTCGATTTCGACAAGCTCCGACATACCGTGCGGCAGGCGGTCCACTTCCTCGACAACGTGATCGACGTGAACCGCTATCCGATTGAGAAAATCAGCCAGATGACCCGGGCGAACCGCAAAATCGGCATGGGCGTCATGGGTTTTGCTGACATGTTACTCGAAATGGGCATGCCTTATAACTCCGAGGAAGCCGAGCGGACAGGCGAGGCGGTGATGAAATTCATTACCAACGAGGGCCGAAAAATGAGCGAGGAACTTGCCGTGGAGCGCGGTGCTTTTCCGAACTTTAAGGGTAGCGTCTACGACAAGCCGGGAAGGTTGCCGATCCGGAACGCGACGGTCACCACCATCGCTCCGACGGGGACTCTGTCCATCATTGCAGGCTGTTCGAGCGGCATTGAACCGCTCTTCGGCCTGACCTTTGTGCGGAAGGTTCTCGACGGCGCTGAACTGATCGATGTAAACACCGTGTTCGAAAATGTGGCAAAGAAGCGCGGCTTTTACTCTAAGGAGCTCATGAAAGAAATCGCTGAGCACGGCGGGTGCACGAATGTTCCTACCGTGCCCGAGGACGTGCAGCGTGTGTTCGTCACGGCTCATGACATCACACCGGAATGGCATATCCGCATGCAGGCCGCTTTCCAGAAATATACCGACAATGCCGTGTCCAAAACGGTAAATTTCCCGCATAGCGCCACGCAAAAGGACGTTGAGAAGGTCTATATGCTGGCCTACAAAACGGGCTGCAAAGGCGTAACGATCTATCGAGACGGATCCCGCGATGAGCAGGTGCTTTCCACGGGCGCTACGGAAAAGGCGCGCAAGGCTGCCGCACAGCTTGTTACGGTCGCCTCGGCGTCACCGGCGCTGGCTGAGGAGAAGAAACCACGGAACCGGCCGGTGCTTACACACGGTGTTACCCAGAAGATACCTACCGGCTGCGGCAATCTGTATATTACGATCAACGAGGATGAAGAGGGCATCTGCGAAGTATTCTCTACTATGGGCAAGTCCGGAGGATGCGCAGCCAGCCAGTCGGAGGCGGTAAGTCGCATGGTCTCCCTTGCGTTGCGCTCTGGAGTGTCCCTCGATTCGATCATAAAGCAGGTTAAGGGCATCAGATGCCCGTCGCCGGCTTGGGGTGAGGGAGGTTCGATCCTGTCCTGCCCTGACGCCATTGGACGGGCGCTGGAGCGCTATACCAAGGACGGTATGAGCCATCGGCATCAGCATAACGCCAGGTCAAAGGTTGACGCTGCACACCCGATGGTCGCCTATGCCACTTCCGACTGTGCCCAAGGCGGATATAAGAACAATCTTGGACTTTGCCCGGAATGCCCCGATTGCGGCGGTCTTTTGGAATTCGGAGAGGGCTGTGCTTTCTGCCGAGGCTGCGGGTTTTCCAAGTGTGGTTAATCATAAAAAGTCCGGTTTTGCTGCTTGGAGAGGAGCGAGGGAAAAGTATCAGGAAAAAAGATGTGATTCGGGCTTTTCTTTCTTCTCTCGCTTCTTCTGTGACAAAAAAAACATTTCCTGCACTGGAGGTGAAGTGAGAACCCCCTTTTTTCATCACTATTCACAGAAAATATCATTGTATGAAACAAGCCGGGAGGTTTTCTCCCGGTTTTTTTATATCCTCGTTTAGGGACCGGGATGAGACTTCGGATGGCTGTTTTGAGTTAACCTGATGTATAAAAGGAGGTTTTATGAATCTTGAAGAAGTGATCCTGGAGCTCTACCGGCTTGCCGAGACAAGGAACTGGGAAGGGAAGTCGACCGATGATGCACTTTCCACTGCAATCGAAGGCATGGAGAAGATATTGGAACTGAATCAGGCTAAGGAGCGACGGATTGCAATGGTCAACGCGAACAAGAAGCAGCCGCGATTATGGTCGTGAGCAGGAAATTCACAAAAAACTTGACATTTTCCCCCGATGATTTTACAGTTACCTTAACGATTTAAATCCGAACACATTATTGCCGCGGTTCCTTCGCAGACAGACAGCTGGATGGCCGGTTCCAGCCTGAGGCGTTATTCTGCCGGTGCACAGCGGATTATCAGCTTATTTAAGGAGGGCAACGCGTATGGCTACAGAAAAAATTATGCAGTATGAGTGCAGGGTATGCGGTAGAAAGATCGAGGTCTCAAGGACAGGAGAGGTGTATGAGGAGCCGGTGTATTGCTGCGGCATGGAAACAACCACGATAAACATTCCTGAAGCTCCGTCCGCTCCAATAGTGGCCCCCAGAAAAAAGTCTGCGATGAAGAAGAAAGCGGCAAAAAAGAAGGCTACGAAAAAAGCAGCGAAAAAAACAGTCAAGAAAAAAGTCACAAAGAAAAAAGCATCTGGGAAAAAAGCAGTCAAGAAAACAGCAAAGAAAAAAACGTCAAGAAAAAAACGATAATGAGCGACGCTCGTTTAACCGGGCTTCCGAATAACATCGGGAGCCCTTTTTTATTGACGAAGGGGCTGATGAGATTTAATATTCTCCGATGTTAGAAAGAGAACAGAGAGAGCACGATATCAGGAGGCTCGCGGGCAGGGCCATCGGGGATTTCGGTCTGATCGCGAACCGCGACCGGATTCTTGTCGCACTGTCGGGAGGGAAAGACAGCTGGACGCTGCTTCATGTCCTGCAGAGCCTGCAAAAAAGAGCTCCTGTGGCCTTTTCGCTTATCGCAGTCACTGTCCATCCGGGCTTCCCAGGTTTTCAGACGGGATTGATCGAAGACTACCTTAGGAAACGGGAAATCGAGTACCGCATAGTCTCTGCGCCGGTCCATCGTCTCATTCTCGACAAACTGGGACCCGACGATACACCATGTGCGCTCTGTTCCCGGCTTAAACGCGGCGTGCTGTATACTCAGGCGCGGGAGCTGGGATGTACCAAGATCGCTCTCGGTCACCACCGTGATGATTTTATCGAGACACTCCTTCTGAATCTGTTTTACAACGGAAAGATCAAAGCCATGTCACCGCTTCTTCGCGCTGATGATGGCTGGAATGTGGTGATCCGGCCCCTCGTGTACGTTCCTGAGGATGATATCGTTCACTATGCCGCTGAAGCCGGATTCCCTATTGTCTGCTGCGCCTGTTTTGCCTGCGGAGATCAGGACCTGAAGCGGGCAAGAATAAAAAGCCTGCTTGCCGAACTGGATCGCGAACGACCCGGAATCAAGGCGAGCATGCTCGCCGCGCTTTCCGATGTGGAACATCGTCATTTACTGGTGAAGGCACCAGATGAACAGGAAGCGTTGAACTCTCTCATGGATCAGTCATGAAAGCCGTTTTTTGCCATATCGATTGTAGCACTCAGTAATCGGCAACATTAAGAACTTCTTCTCAAACTCTTCCTGTTTAGGCATTTTATCGTGCACTTTCGGCCGACATCCTCATGCAGAAGAGGCTTTTCCCTTTTAAAATCGTTGACATTATATGGTTGTGGAGCATATAATCAAGTGGTTGCACTTTCAGATTGTTTTGTTTCCCCAGGAGGTTTGTACCTATGGCCGCGGTTAAAAAACTCGGCGATTTGCTGAAGGAAGCTGGTCTTATCGATGATTTTCAGCTCGAATCGGCGCTGTCTCACCAACGCAACTGGGGAGGAAAGCTCGGGAATATTCTGGTTGAACTCGAATTTATACGGGAGGTTGATATTGCCCGGGTGGTTGCCGACAAACTACGGATTCCTCATATAGACCTCTTTGAACCTGAAATCCACGAAAGCATTGTCAAGCTGATAAAGCCTGAAGTAGCCAATAAGTACAACGTCATGCCGGCAAAAAAAGAAAAAGGGACGCTCGTACTGGCTATGTCGGACCCCCTCGACATTGAGGCAATCGATGAGATCCGGTTCATTACTGGTCTGACAGTTAAGCCGGCGCTGGCAATGAAGTCGGAAATCAAGGATGCAATCAAAAAATATTACGACGGTGAGGAAGTCTCCCGAGCTCAAGAGTTATTTCATCAGCGCGGACGCGTTAGCGACGAAAAAATGGAAATTATCCATGGCAGCGACCTGAATATGCCTCGCAAGGATGCGAACGATCCAAATTCTCCCTTTCAGTCCAAGGAGGATTCATTAAACCAGGCGCTTCAGGACAGCAAAACCCGGATTGATGCGCTGACCACGCTGCTCATTGAAAAAGGCCTGATATCTCGCGAAGAACTGGTCAGCATGATCTATCAGAAAAAAATGGGTTTGTAACAAATTAAGAATGGCGAAGCAAGGAAAAGTTATGAAACCCTCTTGAGTATTTCGTGGGGGAAACGTTCTATGGTGAAAGGTTGATTTATGAAAAAAATAATGGTTTCCATTGGTTTTTTTATTGTATTAACGGTGTTAGCGGGACATCTTCCGGCACAGGAGGTGAAGGGACCGAAGCTAGCTGCCGCGGAAATTAAATTCGATTTCGGAAAAGTCTTACAGGGGACGCAAGTGAGCCATGTTTTCGAGGTCCGCAATATTGGGAACGAACCGCTGATCATAGATCGGGTTGTTCCGTCCTGAGGGTGTACTGCAGCGGTGATTAGTTCTAATCACCTAGATCCGGGGACTGTTGGACAGATCAAGGCGGCCGTGGATACGACCGGGAGAAGCGGTCCTCTTTCCAAGTATATCAGTGTTTTCTCCAATGATCGGACGAATCCGGCAATTTCATTCAGCCTGTACATGGATGTCGTACAAAAATAGCGCGCCTTCCGGGTCATAAACGTAGTCTGTGCTGTGTGCGGAGCCGATCGAACTATTTTCTTGACAATTTTCGCCGGCTTATGCTACTGTCATGTGGTCTGAGGCCTGAAATAGACAAAGAGAGGCATTTTTTTCATTGAAACAGCACAGACATCCACAATATCCCAGCGATACGCCAACCCCGGGCATAGGTCCCGCCCCGGCGGGACTATATCTTCGTCATACAAAATAATTACGTTTCTAACAGCAGTTCTCGTAAACATCCCGACGGACGTTTACGCTCATAATTAATGGAGGATATACCTATGCAAAAAAAATATCTTTTGGCCCCTGGCCCGACACCGGTGCCACCTGAAGCACTTCTGGCCATGGCCATGCCGATCATACATCACCGTGCCCCAGATTTCCTTCCCGTACTCGATTCCGCGAAAAAGGGACTTCAGTGGCTCTATCAGACGAAAAACGACGTACTCATCCTCTGCTCCACCGGCACCGGTGGTATGGTCGGATCGGTGAATAACTTCCTGAGTCCTGGTGACGACGTGCTCGTGATCAACGGCGGTAAGTTCGGTGAACGCTGGACTAAGATCTGCCAAGCCTACGGCATGAAAGTGGAAGAGATCGTGGTAGAATGGGGCTATACTGTGAAGCCCGAGCAGGTCGAGGCGGCACTCAAGAAAAATCAAAAGATCAAGGCCGTGTTTGTTCAGGCCAATGAGACATCGACGGGCGTGTTTCATGACGTTAAAACTCTTTCTGGCATAGTGAAAACGACTGATGCGATCTTTGTCGTCGACGCCATTTCCGCACTCGTTGCGCACGATATCAGGACCGATGAGTGGGGGATTGATGTCATGATTGGTGGCTCCCAGAAGGGTGTCATGCTTCCCCCAGGACTTGCTTTCGTTTCGGTGAGCGATAAAGCCTGGAAGATGGCTGAGAGTGCCAAAACGCCGAAGTTCTACTTTAACTTCAAAAAAGAGCGCGAGAACTTGGCAAAAAACCAGACGCTCTTCACGTCGGCAGTCACCCTGATCATTGGACTGAACGAGTGCGTCAAAATGTTGCAGGCAGAAGGGCTGGACAACGTGCTAGCACGGCATGAACGGCTCGCTAGAGCAATGCGCGCTGGAGTAGGGGCACTCGGTCTTAGGCTTTTTCCTAAGGAAAGCCCGAGCAATGCACTTACCGCTATTGAAGCGCCGGCAGGTGTTGATGGCCAGGCGATCTACAAGGATTTGCGCGTGAAGTATGGCATCACAGGAGCCGGAGGCCAGGACAAGCTCAAAGGTAAGGTTTTCCGCATCGCTCACTTGGGCTATGCTGACACCTTTGACGTAATCACGGCCATTGCTGGCATCGAAATGGTGCTCAAAGGCTTGGGCTATTCGGTGAAGCTCGGGACGGGCGTCGGCGCGGCGCAGGAAATTTTGATGAAATAGCAAATTAAAACCACGAGTCCGGCTGCGTCGGACACACGGATGATCACAGTAAAAAAGGCAGTTTTATTATTAATAGAGATTTAATTTTTTTCTCTGTGCTTTATCGGTTTTGCTTTCCCGTATTCATCCATGATTAGTGATGGTTTGATGGAGGAATTTATGAAGGTTCTTATCAGCGACAATCTCTCCCCGATCGGGGTGGAGATATTGAAAAAGGCTGGGCTCAATGTTGATGCCCGGAGCAAGACCACGGTCGAGGAAATCGAGAAGATTATCGGAGATTACGACGCCTTGATCATTCGGTCGGCCACGAAGGTCACGGCGGGTCTGCTCGAAAAGGCGGCGAAGCTCAAGGTCGTCGGAAGGGCCGGTAGTGGCCTCGATAACGTCGACATTCCCGCAGCAACGAAAAAGGGCGTGGTGGTGATGAACACACCGGGCGGAAACACGGTCACCACGGCGGAACATACGATCGGCATGATTTTTGCCTGTGCGCGCATGATCCCGCAGTCCTATGCTTCGCTCAAGGCGGGAAAGTGGGAAAAGAAGAAATTCGAGGGCGTTGAACTCTGCGACAAGACGCTCGGCGTAATCGGCCTTGGTGCTATAGGCGGTGTTGTGGCTAACCGCGCAATTGGGCTCGGCATGAAAATCTTGGCCTATGACCCATTCATCTCGACGGAAAAAGCGAAGTCCCTCGGCATCGAGCTCACCGATCTGCCGACTATATACAAACGGTCCGATTTCATCACGGTCCATACGCCGAAGACAAAAGAGACAGCGAACCTCATCAACAAAGACACGATTGCCCAAATGAAAAACGGTGTGCGGATTATCAACTGCGCCCGCGGCGGCATCGTGAATGAGCAGGACCTCTATGAGGCCCTTAAGAGCGGGAGGGTCACCGCGGCGGCCTTCGACGTATTCGAGAAGGAGCCACCCGAGAATCATCCTCTCCTCACGCTCGATAATTTCATCGCCACGCCCCATCTCGGCGCTTCAACGCTGGAGGCACAGGAAAACGTGGCCGTTGCCGTGGCCGAGCAGATTGTCGATTACTTGATAGCTGGAACGGTGCGGAATGCAGTGAATGTACCGTCAGTCCCTGCAGACCAGCTCCCGACGCTATCACCCTACATAAACCTCGCCGAGCGTATGGGCCTATTCATCGCTCAACTCTATGAGGGCGGACTCACGCAGGTGACGGTGGAGTACAGCGGCGAGGTGGCGAACCTAAAGCAGGAGCCGATCACGCTTTCAGCGCTCAAGGGTTTGCTCACGCCAACGCTCCAGGAGAACGTGAATTACGTGAATGCCCCTCTCATCGCGAAGGACCGGGGCATCGACGTCAAGGTATCTAAATCCAGCGAAGCAACGGAGTACACGAGCCTCGTTACGCTCAGGATCAAGGCAGGCGGTAGGGACGTGTCAGCTTCGGGAACGCTAAACAGCAGGAAGGAACCACGTATCATCCAGGTGGACAACTTTCCCATGGAGACCGTGCCTGAAGGCGATATGCTCGTACTCATGAACAACGATAAGCCCGGCGTCATCGGTGGAATTGGCACGTTGCTGGGACAGAATGGTGTCAACATCGCGCGCATGCAGTTCGGCCGCGAGAAACAGGGTGGCATGGCGATGTCGGTGGTGAGCATCGACAACACCGTGTCTGACGATCTCATGGAAAAAATCAAAAAGCTGCCTAACGTACTGTCGGTGAAGCAGGTCAAGATATAACATATCGGGTTCTGGTTTCCGACTGAAGGTTTTGCTGAAGGAGAATCAATGCCAGTATTAGTGGTTGTCGGCGCCCAGTGGGGCGATGAAGGTAAGGGAAAGATTATAGACCTGCTTACCGAGCGGGCGGACGTGGTCGCGCGGTATCAGGGTGGTCACAACGCAGGCCACACGGTCGTTGTTGGAGCGGAAGAATTTATTCTGCACCTGATTCCCTCAGGGATCTTGCATAAGGGCAAGAAGTGTATCATCGGGAACGGCGTTGTGGTGGATCCTTCCGCACTCCTTGAGGAAATGGACGCGTTGGTACGACGGGGCATCAAGTTTGGAGGAAACTTGCTCATCAGTAAGAACGCTCATCTGATCATGCCGTACCATAAAGCCCTCGACGTGGCTAGCGAGAAGCTAAAAGGCAACAAGAAGATCGGGACAACCGGGCGAGGTATCGGCCCGGCCTATGCTGACAAGATCAATCGCAAGGGCATCAGGATGGCGGACTTGCTGGACGCTAAAACCTTCCGCGAGAAGCTGGCTTGCAATACCGGCGAGGCTAACTTCCTGCTGGAGCGGTTCTACGATGCGCCACTAGTGCAACTTGACCAGATATACGAGGAGTACCTTGGCTATGCAAGACGTCTCAGAAAATATATCAGCGACACGACTCTATTTCTCAGTGCGACCATAGGAGGCAGGAAAAAAATACTGGCCGAGGGTGCCCAAGGAACGCATCTGGATGTGGACCACGGCACTTATCCTTTTGTCACATCGTCTAGCCCCACGGCGGGCGGCGCGTGCACTGGGCTGGGCATCGGACCGAATACCATAACCGAGGTCATGGGTATCGTCAAGGCCTACACCACGCGCGTGGGAAGTGGGCCGTTCCCAACTGAACAAGAGAACAAACTCGGCGAGCTGCTGCGGGATCACGGCAAGGAGTATGGGGCTACGACCGGCAGGCCGCGTCGGTGCGGTTGGGCAGACACTCTGATTATTCGCCACGCCGTACGCGTAAATGGCATGACGAGCGTGGCCATCACCAAGCTCGACGTGCTCGATTCGCTCGATGAGATTAAGATCTGCGTGGGATATAAGCATAAGGGCAAGCACTACGATGAGATGCCCTCGGAGCTCACCGTGCTCGAAAAAGGGACGCCGCAGTATATCAGTATGCCCGGATGGAAGCAGAGCACCGTCGGCATCCGGAAATACGGCGACCTGCCGAAAAAGGCGAGAACCTACGTAGAAAAATTGTGTGACCTGTGTGGTGTCAAACCGGCGATCATTTCCACCGGCGCGCGGCGCGATGAAACGATCATCTTGCAACAGCCCTTCCAGAAAACTGTAAAAAAAGGTTAAGTCTTTTTCGGGAGCAGAAGGATATTCGCAGTTCCATGCCCCTTGCCACATAACCCCTGATCCTACAAGGTCCCGGTTTTTTGTTGACATGAGGAGCATTTCTTTGATAATATACGCGTCTTTGAAGAAGACCGCGAAAGCGGGCCGGTAGCTCAGTTGGTAGAGCACCGCCCTTTTAAGGCGGGTGTCCTGGGTTCGAATCCCAGCCGGCTCACCAAATATCAACAGTTAAGGGTTTTTGGCTGTGAGCCATGAGTTGACCTTCAAGATAAGGCAACTTTCAGAACTGAAAACTCAAAACTAGGAAATACATAATTGTCCCCATCGTCTAGCCCGGCCCAGGACACCGCCCTTTCACGGCGATAACGGGGGTTCGAATCCCCCTGGGGACGCCAAATTTATGTATAAAATCAATTAGTTGTATCACTTTTTTGTAATTTATTTTTTTTACCGAAAAAAGCGCCTCTTCAAGGCGATTACAAGTGTTCGGGTTACCTTCAGAAATTAATCATTTCATTCGGTTGCAGTGTTACTGAAATTCATATCCTTACGACTGTCGTAGAATTGTCGTAGCTTATTCTTTACCGCTCTTATCAACCAGAATTTTTAGAACAACCAGCCAAAATATTCTCACTTGCTCTATCCCGATATCGTATAATTATCTTTAAAAATCATGTAACCGCGACATTCACTAGCTGAATGCTATCCAATCATTTGATTGATGAGTGCCGCATCGTGTAAGCCCAGTTAGTTCGAAAAGGGGGGTGTCTACAAATGGAATTCGACAAAGATAAAGTTGATTCGATAACGCTTGCACTGTTACATCTCGTCACGACAAAAGATAAATATGGCTATCGTGCCTGGAAAGGTTTTGATTGGGACACGATGGACCGCCTATACGAAAAAGGATATATAAGCAATCCGAAAGGAAAGGCGAAATCCGTTGCCCTATCGGAGGAAGGCGCAAAGCTTTCGGCTCAATTGTTTAAAGAATACTTTGAGATTTCCGGTAGTTGATTCATAAGATTATCAAGTTATTTTTTGGGAGAGAAATAGCAGCAGTCTAGATCAGGTTTGTCTTTCCAGCTCGTGGTTGTGGAGTTTAGCCTTAACGCTCAATTCTACCTTCTGTATTTATTACAAGTTTTAGTAGTTCGTAAAACAAATCTACTACTACTTTTCGGCCTGCTCTATAAAAAAGATGCAGTATACAACGTGAAAATTAGCAAAGTGACGTACTCAAACAGATCTCAGATACACCTACAAGCATTCAGTCCTGTTGACTAAATTTCAATGCAGTATTCCGGTTGTATCTTTCACATGTGTCGAATTGCGGGATTACAGATATATCTCGGATGGTCAATCCCGCAGCGATAACAGCCTTGCCGAGTTTTGAAACGTAGTACTTGTATGTTTTCCCGACTTTCCGAATAATGCCGTGGATGTGAAGCCCTTTCAGAATTCTCGTCATGGTACTGCTCGTCACGGATGGCAGTTATTTTTGCAGAGATTTGTTCTGAAGTCCGTTGATGTTGAACTCGCCGCGGGCGAGAACCCTGAACAGTTTGAGATCATCGTCACTGAAGAGATTGAAGCCCTTGTAGGAACAGTCGCCTGTTTCCAAGGTCTTTCAGATTTTATCAAGGTTATTGATTATTGCGCTTTGGTCGTCGAACGTGGAGATGAATTCAAGATAACGGCGGTTCGAGTTCTTGAAGATCGCCGTAAGGTCAGACAGGCCGTAAATGTTGCTTATTCTGTTAGTTCAAGTGGGTTACGCTGTTATAACAATTTTTTGTAGTCAAGCCATTGAAGTCTGCTTAGTTGATGCGTTGCGGGATAGTTTTCTCAAAGACTTGCCTCGAGGCTAAAATCGCCGGCAATTTTATCCCTTCGCAGCAGTTTATATACCCATATCTTAATTGAATCGTTTATCACAAACCACACAAGGGCGTATATCCAGACTAATAAAGCGTATTGCCAGCCGATAAGCGCAATAAACCACCCATACACTGCAAATAGTGTTGCCAGAACTTTTGTCAGCAACGCCGCCCAGAAAAGAATTGGCGCAGGATAAGGTTTCTGCCAAAAACGGGCGTCGGTTCTCGTGAGAAAAATGGTTAAGTGACCCGCGACCGCCAATTTCAAGAATATAAAGCTCTGCACTACATCAGGTGATAAGCGCATATGCTCCCGGGCTACATATAAAATTCCAAAACTGGCGACGACGCCAAGGGTGCCTAGCATCGTGGAAATGCCGAGCACTTCTTTCATGTTCCATCTGACCGGCTCGTCGTCAACCTTTGTCCTGTCATAGGCGATGGCAAGGATAGGCAGATCGTTCAGAAATGCCAGAATGATAATCATTATTGCCGTAACGGGGTAGAAATTGAATATGACGATGGATGCCGTCATAAACAGGATGACCCTGATCGTCTCAGCAATTCTGTAAATGCTATAGCTCTTCATCCTTTCAAAGGTTACCCGAGCCCCTTTTATTGCGTCAACGATTACCGACAACCCCGGGGCAAGCAGAATAAGGTCTGCAGCTGCCCTTGCCGCGTCCGTGGCGCCTGAGACAGCTATCCCTGCATCGGCTTTCTTAAGTGCCGGCGCGTCATTCACGCCGTCGCCTGTCATACCGACGATATGTTCGCTTTTTTGAAGTTCATCCACTATCAGATACTTATCCTCCGGATACACCTGGGCAAATCCTGAAGCGTTTTCTATAAGATCAATTATTTCGGATTCATGCCGCTTCACATGGCCTCGGGGCATCTCCTCGCTTTCGAATGTTTTTTCAAGCTCACTCATTACTTCTTTCGAAAATTGCTTTATATCATCTTCTGGTACGCCTGGCGATAATTTTTTCAGCAACGTCTTCGAAATGACGCCTCCTAAAACAAACAATTCCTTGTTGCCCGCACCTTTTAACTCATTTGCGTCCAGGATGTTGCCTCCGATTCCCAGGATATCCGCAATGTGTTTGGCTATGGCTACATTATCCCCGGTCACCATCTTGATATCCAGCCCGAGCTTATGCGCTTCTTCTATTGTTGCTTTTGAATCGTCCCGCGGCGGGTCGAAAAGCGGGATGAGCCCTACAAATTCAAATTTCTTGTCTTCCTGGCCTTTTATTGCAACGCCCAGTGTTCTAAACCCTTTATCCGCAAGATCTTCAACTTTACCTAGAAGTTCCCTTTCATCTGCCTGCCCGGAGAGTTCCAGTATCACCTGTGGAGCTCCCTTCGTGACCAGAAATGTCTTATTATCCATCGTTATGAGAGCTTCTGTCCTTTTGTTAATGGGGTCAAAGGGGGTAAACTTTACCTGCTGATACAGTTTCAGTGCATTTTCCCCTCCCGTTTGTCGCAAATAATCAAATATCGGAATTTCGATGGGGTCACGGTTTTCTTCTTTCGATGAAAGGGCTGCATAAAGCATCAATTCCTGAAGTGTGTGGTGAGCGACAGCGATGGGGTCCGATACGGTCATCTTGTTTTGCGTCAATGTCCCCGTCTTATCGGAACAAAGCACATTTACCCCAGCAAGCTCTTCTATGGCAACGAGACGGCTCACAATTGCCTGTTTTCGTGCCAGATTGGTCGCCCCGACAGCCATGGTTACGGAGAGAACTGCTGGCAGTGCGACGGGAATTGCGGCAACGGCCAACACGAGGGTAAACCTCAATATTTCCAGCATTTTTTCATCTCTGAACATCGCGGTGATCAGAATTATTGCCGCCAGAAAAACGGTGATGATGATCAGGTAATTCCCTATACTTATTACCGCCCTTTGGAAATGACTCTTTTCCTCCCTCTGTGCCCTGGCAACGAGCGCCACGGTCTTGCCGAAAAAGGAGTTAAGTGCCGTATTGACGACCACGGCAATCATCTCACCCTGCCTTACTATTGAATTGGAATATGCGACATCACCAATTTTCTTGCTGACAGGCAGGGATTCACCGGTCAGAGCCGACTGGTCAGCCAGCATGAAATCTCCGCTGATGAGCTTCACGTCCGCGGGAACAAGATCGCCTATTTTTAATTTGATGATGTCTCCCGGCACAAGCTCCCGCGCGTCAATCATTTGGAACTCACCATCCCTCAGAACCAGTGATTTCTTCGCAAGTTTTTCCTTGAGTACCTTGAGGGCATTTAACGCTTTGGACTCCTGCCAGAAATCTATGAAAGCATTTGTGAAGAGCAGGACAATGATTATAAAAAAATCTGACCATCTTCGGACCACTGCAGAGAGAAGTGCCGCGACTTCTATCATTCCGGGAATCGGACCCGAGAATCTCTTGATAATTCTGCCAAATGCTGACTTCTCTTTCTCGGGTATTTCGTTATATCCATGCTGAGAAATGCGCCTGCCGGCTTCTTCTCCGGATAGGCCCTTGTCTTTATCAGTGCCAAACTCCTGTAATATTTCCTTAACAGAGAGGTTTCTATAATAATCGGTAGCTTTTGGCATGGTAAGAATTCCTCCACCGGTGCGCCTTAAGATGGGACCGAACGCCAATCACGTAAAATAAAGGACCATGAGCCGCTATTTCCACGATGCACAGCTACAGGCAAACTGAATCGGTCCCAGAACCGCCCCCACAGCAAAAAATGGAACTTCCGTTGCGATCAAGCCAGGATTGATGTCTACAGACGTCCGATTGCAGGACTACTGTTAATACCCGCTGAGAAGCAAAACACTGCCGGCACCGGAAACAGCATCGTGACTGCAACCGTTTTTTTTCCTATCGCGCCGTCCTTAAGCATTTTCAATCTATTCCCCCCGAGTGCACTGTAAAACTATTTCTTGATAGTAGTGCACCCTTTTCCTGCATCACCCTGCCGCGATTTTGTCACGGCGTGCCGGTACGGAACAATCAACAACTATATTTATGGTGTACTAGTCTCATAGCAATACCATGGGATAGTCTTAATCTCCTTAAAAGAGGAAGGGGACAGTGTAGCATGCTTCAACCGGGATTTTACAAATTGTCAAAAATGTTTTCTACCTCGCCTCCACCTACAATCTTGCAGTCCCGTTGACTAAATTTCTATCAGAATATAGGTTGATAATTACACATCCTTAGTGACCACCTGTAACGACTATAACTTTCCCGGTAAGATCTAATCCCGAGACAATCTCTTCGGCCGTAGTATGTGGTCCAAAACCTGATTTTAGGAGCTTTTGCTCAGTGTCCATTACATCTCCTTCGACATGAAACGGCGAACGAGATCGCAGATTTCATCGGCTGCGGTATCCAGGGCGAAGTGCCCCGCATCAAGCACGTGAACCTGAGCCTTCGGAACGTCATAGCGGTACGCTTCGGGCTCCGTCAGCTCAAACGATAAGTCGTACTTTCCCCAGAGAACCAGCAGGCGTGGCTGAGTCTTTTGCAACCATGCCTGCCACTTCGGGTAGGCGTCCACGTTGGTGCGGTAGTCGTAGAACAGATCGCTCTGGATGTCTGTCTCTCCGGGCTTATTTAGGAACGCGTATTCGTCGGTCCAGAGATCGGGATCGTACTTCTCGGGGTTCGGGTCGCTGCCGACGTGCCGCGTCCGCGTGGTGTCCAGAGAGAGCAAGTTGGTCCGCAGCGCAGCCTCGTGTGAGGTGCGGTCTGCCCAGAATGCACGCCTTGTCTTCCAGTTCGCGCCGAGGCCTTCGTTGTGGGCGACGGCATCCTGAACGATCAGGGCTTCTACGCGATCCGGGTGAGCGAGGGCCATCCGAAAGCCGACTGGTCCGCCGTAGTCCTGCATGTAAAGGGTGTACTTGGTCAGGTTCAACGCCTCGGTGAGGTGATCCATCACCTTGGCGATGTTGTCGAAGGTGTACGAGAACTCATTTGGTGTTGGAGCATCGCTGTGCCCGAAGCCCGGATAGTCGGGAGCGATCATGTGAAACTGGCCCGCCAGCCGCGTGAGCAGCGGCTCGAACATGCGCGATGACGACGGAAGTCCGTGAAGCATCAGAATGGTCGGTGCGTCTTTCGGCCCGGCTTCGCGGTAGAAGATAGAGAGGCCATCCACATTCACGGTACGGTACGAGATATGCTGGGCCATCGCAGACTCCTTCGACTGAGTGAGGACGTTGCGGGACAGAATGAGCACGCCGACCACCCCACGTCATCCTCGGGGAAAATATGTCATTTACCCGCAGGAAAGCCCCTCGTCGTCGGTTGGGTCAGTTCTTCACTTCCAAGATGATTTCCAGCTCTACCGGCGAACCGAGTGGAAGGCTCGCAACACCAAAGACAAGGCGCTAAGAGACGGTCTCTTCGCCGAAGACATCTCGAAGCAACTCCGATGCAGCATCAGCGACTTTCGGGTGCTCAGTGAACTCAGGCGTCGCGGCGACGCACACGCCGAGCCTCACGACGTGGCTCACGCGGTCCAACGAACCTAGCTGCTTCTTCGTGAGCGCAAGCACATTGAGTGCGGCCGTATACGCCGTTTCCCGGCCCGCCTTCACGTCAAGGTCTTTTCCCACGATGCCAACTACCGTAGCCGGTGGCCCGAGGTAGCGAGCATCCCGCTCAGGAAAAGGAGGTTGCCCATCTGAAGGGCCGGCACGTACGCACCAAAAGGCGTCGGCGCATCCGGCAGATGAATGCCGAGTTCGGCGAGACGGTCCTCGGCGGGCGATAAGTTTGTAGTCATGACGAAAGTTCCTTTCAATTACCAGCGGCCGAAATGAGCGCCGCCATCGACGTAAAGGATGTCACCAGTGACCGTCGCGGCGTCGATCAAGTACATGACCGCATCCGTGATGTCCTTGACCGTCGAAGGCCGACCCATCGGCGACCGGCTCTCCATCACGTCCTTCGGAGTGTCCCGGTGAAGCGGCGTGTAGACGACGCCGGGCGCGATGGCGTTCACGCGGATGCCGTCTTTCGC
>Ga0335081_10002633_pt1 | contig 28257 bp, 22 predicted proteins | sample Lox_Sample_35_FD_206713 | JGI IMG/M metagenome (GOLD analysis project Ga0335081, IMG submission 206713) | Soil microbial communities from Loxahatchee National Wildlife Refuge, Florida, United States - Lox_Sample_3.5 | ecosystem: Environmental > Terrestrial > Soil > Wetlands | place: USA...
CCTGGCGCTCGATGCAAAGACCGGTCAGTACCGCTGGCATTTCCAGCAGGTCCACCACGACATCTGGGACTACGACTCACCCAATCCCATCGTGCTGTTCGATGCGTCCGTCAACGGCGCGCCACGCAAGGCGCTGGTGGAGGTGTCGAAGACCGGCTGGGCCTACATCCTCGACCGCGTGACGGGCAAGCCGCTGGTCGGCATCGAGGAGCGGTCAGTGCCCCAGGAGCCGCGGCAGGCGACCGCGGCGACACAGCCCTACCCGAGCGGCGACAGCATCGTTCCGCAGCAGATCGACATCGTTCCGGACGGCGCACACCTCGCATCCGGGACGACCGAGCTGCCGAACAAAGGCCGGATTTTCACGCCGTACTGGACCGAGCCGGTCATGGTGAAGCCGGGCACGATGGGCGGGGCCAACTGGCCGCCGAGCTCGTACGATCCCGAGACCCACCTCCTGTACGTGTGCGCGACCGACCGGATCAGCAATTTCTCCGCGCGGGAGAAGCTCGAAGAGCCGGGGCCGAACAAGACCTACATGGGCGGCGCGTTCGGCCAGGCGCAGGTGGCCGACGCCGGCATCTTCGCGGCGCTCGATGTGACCACCAACCGCCTGGTGTGGCGGCAGCAGTGGCGCGAGATCTGCTTCAGCGGGTCGATCGTAACCGGCGGAGGCCTCGTGTTCGTGGGTCGCGCGGACGGGCGCCTCACGGCGCTCGACAAGTCGAACGGCAATCGGCTGTGGGAGTTCATGACCGATGCGGGCGTGAACACCGCGGCCACCACGTTCGAGTACAAGGGCAAGCAGTACGTGGTCGTGCACGCAGGCGGGGGGCTGTTCGCCAACGGCAAGCGCGGCGATGGCATCTGGATGTTCTCACTCGATGGGAAGATCCCATCGCTCACGCCGCGGGGCGGCGGCGGCCCGCTGGGCGCGCTCGGCCCCGGCCGACCGGGCGCAGCGCCCCCAATCGCGACGTTCACGCGCGCGCCGAACCTCACCAACGGCGCGCAGATCTACCGCTCGGCGTGCCAGGCCTGTCACGGCGCAACCGGCGAGGGCGGTCAGGGCGGCGGCGCGGCGCTCGTCAACGGCCTGAGTCACGACGGCATGATGGCTATCGCCCTCACCGGCAAGAACAACATGCCGGCCTTCCAGGGCTCGTATTCCGCCGATGAGCTCAACGATGTGGTGAGCTACGTGCTGCAGGTGCTGGCACCGCGAAAGTCTCCCGCATCGCCCTGACGGGCAGCGGCGGTAACGGTAACTGCACTGTGGCCAAGGGCCACCGATTCTGTTGATTTTTCAACAGCAGTTGTTTAACTCTCGCCCCTCTCGATGCGCAACGCCTGCATCGAGCGACTCGTGTCCTGGCAATGACCGCTCCAGGGGGGAACATGGAAACCACCCGTCCGCCTGCCTTTGCATCCCGAATTCTGACCACGATCGCCCTGCTGGGTCTTTGCGGAACCGCGCAGCCGCAGACCCCCGCTGCGCAAGGCACGACCGCACAGACCACCGCGGCCGCAGGCGTCGAGGAGCTGCAGGAGGTGGTGGTCACCGCGCAATTCAAGAAGGAGACGGTGCAGGAGACTCCCATCTCCATCACCGCGATCACCGCGGAGCAAATCGCGCAACAGGGCGCGCAGAACATCATTGATCTGGCCGAGCAGTCACCGAACGTCACCATGCGTCAGGCCTCGACCGGCGAGGGGCGCTCGAACCAGGCCTTCATTCGCGGCATCGGTCAGGGCGACTTTCTGCTGGCCTATTCGCCGCGCGTTGCGTTCTACGTGGACGATGTGTACTTCTCGACGGTGTTCGGGTCCATCTTCGATCTCATGGACGTGGATCACGTCGAGGTGCTGCGCGGCCCGCAAGGCACACTGTTCGGGCGCAACGCCGTCGGTGGCGCGATCCGAATCTACTCGGAGAAGCCCAAGGGTGACGACAGCGGGTACATCTCGATGTACGGCGGCAGCGACCGCTTCTACGCCGTGCGCGGCGCGCTCGATGAGAGCATCGTGCCCGACCGGCTGATGTTTCGACTGTCTGCCGGCTGGCACAAGCAGGACGGTTGGGTGCGGCTCATCAACTTCAAGTGCGCGAATCCCACTCTGGGTGGGCTGCTGCCGGGGCTGACGGGCACGAATGACGTTTCGAGCGCATCCGGCGCGTGCGACGACGGCACGCTCGGTGGCAGCAACGTATTCACGGGCCGCTTCCAGCTGCGGGCGCTCATCACCGAGAAGCTGGAGAACAATCTCACGGTCGACTACACCGACGATAACTCGCAGACCTCGCCCGATACGCTCACCGCGCCGCCGTGGTATACGGACGTGAACCCCTCGACCAACGCCGCGGGCGGGCCGCCGGTGACCGCGAGCAACGGGGTCACTTATCCCTCTTACGGCAATGGCTTCGCCACCTGGTTCAACTCGATCGGTGGCCCGGCCTACAAGCTGCCGCTCGGCGGCGGCACGGTGCCGTGCTTCTCAGCCGCAGGTCCGCCGGGAACGCCACCCGCATACACTCCGTGCTCGCTTCCGAGCGCAGCTCTGCAGGCGGCGCTCTTTCCGAACAATCCCTATGTGAGCTACGCGGACGCCGGCAACACCGGCCTCGGGCGCCTGCCCAATGCAGCGACGGGCGATCCCGGTGCCCAGTTCCTCGATCCCCCCATCAGCACCGTGCGTCAATATGGGTTGTCGGACGTGCTCGAAGGGGATATCTGGGGCGGTATTCATCTGAAGTCGGTCACGGCCTATCGCGATTACACCGGCCAGTTCGGCGCCAGCCAGGCCTCGATGCCGGTGCCGGTGCAGGAAGCCTTTCAGGGCGTGACGCACCATCAGTTCAGCGAGGAGTTGCAGGTCTCGGGAGTGTTGTTCGACAAGCTGCTCGACTGGACCGTCGGAGGCTTCCTGCTCGATACCCACGAGCGCAACTACGGCCGCGTGCAGTTCGAGGGGTTCGCCGTTGGCGGCGAGCCGTTCGTGCAGGACTTCCAGATCAACGACCCGGCAGGCGTCGAGAACCGCTCCGAGTTCATTCACACCATCTGGCATCTGACGGATCAGCTCGACCTCGAGGCGGGCATCCGCCACAGCCACGAGGTGTTGAGCTACCAGTTCTTCCGCAACTATTACTACTTCCTCGGACTGCCCTCCTTCCTGCTGCCGAACTTCACGCAGGCCACGTCCGTTGCGACCGACCGCAACAATCCGCGGGTCTCGGTCGAGTACAAGCTGACTCGCGACACGCTGCTGTACGCCTCCTACTCCACGGGCTTCACGGCGGGTGGCATCAACGGGCGGCCATTTCAGAAGAGCGATGTCTTCGGATTCGGCCCGGAGGATCTGAAGTCATATGAGCTGGGCGCCCACACCGAGTGGCTCGATCACCGCCTGCGGCTCAACGGCGATATCTTCTTCATGGACTACAACGACATCCAGACGACGCTGTTCGGCTGTCCAACCTGCCGCAGCACCTCGCCGTTCTACGTCGACAACGGCGGCAATGCACACATCAAGGGATTCGAGCTCGAGCTGCTGGCGCGGCCGGTGCCCGCCTGGACGATCAGCGCCGGCTTCGGTTATCAGGACTTCGGCTACGTGTCGATCAACCCGCAGGCAAATCCGGGCAACAACCCGCTCGGCCTGACGCTCAGCAGTCCATTGTTCGGCGTGCCGGAATCGAAGCTCAACTTCGCGACCCAGTACAACATCAGTCTCGGGGCGCTCGGCACGCTCACCCCGCACCTCGACGGGATCTATCAGGCGGCGGAGTACTTCGATACCGCCAAGGCGAATCCCTACACGACGCAGGGCGGCTACACGCTGCTCAATGCGGCGCTCACCTACGCGCCGCGGGCGGCGAAGTGGCAAGTGATGATGAACATCCAGAATCTGACCAACAAGCTCTACTACACGTCCAAGGGCGATTTCCGCAACGCCTTCGGCTATGCGAGCGGCTCGGTCGGACCGCCGCTCGAGTGGATCCTCTCCATCAGGCGCAACTTCTAGTGGGGACTTCGGGCGGGGCGGCTCAGCGCTGCGCCGCGACCAGCTCGAGCACGTAGTCCGCGAGACTGCGTAGCTCCTCGGGCTTCAAAGCGGAGCCGAAAGCCGGCATGTCGTGGCGGCCGTTGGCTACCACCGTCGCGATTGCGTCGCGCGTCAGCGCGCTGGTGAGCTTCGCGCCGCCGTGCGTTCCACCCTGACCGTTCGGCCCGTGGCACACGATGCAGGTCGTCGTGTAGATCTCCTTGCCCTGCGCGAGATCCTGCGGCGTGGCCTTTGCCGTCGCTCGTGCGGCGGCGCCGCCCGCTGGCGCGGCACCCGGGGCGCCACCGGGTGGCCCGCCCGGCCGCGGGAACTGTCCGGCAGGATCGGCCGCGCCGCGCGGCAGTGAGCTCATGGTCCCATCCAGTGAGAACAGCCACAGGCCGTCGGCCCGCTTGCTGCCGCCGAGTGCCGTGCCACCGGCGAGCACGACGACGTACTCGGCGCCGCCGCGCTCGAACACGCTGGCAGGCGCATTCACGCCGCCGTCCGTCTGGAACTCCCACAACCTGTGACCGTTCGCGGCGTCGAGCGCCGTCAAGCGCCCGTCGTTGCGTCCGACGAACACCAGCCCGCCGGCCGTCGCCACTGAGCCGCTGTAACAGGTATCGACCCACTGCTGGCGCCACACCAGGCGGTTGGTGGTCACGTCGAGTGCCGCAAACACGCCACGCCGCGGTGCCGCAAAGCGCTGCACGACGCTGCCCGAGTACAGCGCGCCGGGCTCGACCGGATAGGCGGGATCGCCGCCCACCGCACCCCACAGCGAGTCCTGCGCACAGATGTACATGAGGTGGGTCGTGGGATCGTACGAGCTCGGCGGCCAGTTGATGGCCGCGAGCGGCTTCCACACCGCCGGGTGCTGGGTGAAGGGCGTGAAGATGCGGCCCTCGTTGATGAGCTCGAACCCCTCGGGCGCCATGTCGATCGACTGCGGCACGACCGCATCGCCGATCGGGAAGGGCTGGGTCGGTGAGGTGTGCTGCTGGGGCTCTTGCATCACGGGCTGCTCGACGATGCCGATCAGCGGCTTGCCCGTCACGCGGTCGAGGATGTACACCCAGCCGGTCTTTGCACCCTCGGCGATACCCTTGCGCACGCTGCCGCCGTACGGAGCATCGAACAGGATCACCGGGTTGGGCGAGTCGTAGTCCCAGATGTCATGGTGCACCTGCTGGAAGTGCCAGCGATACTTGCCGGTCTTCACCTCGAGGGCGACGATCGATACGCTGAAAAGATTGTCACCCGCTCGCAGGTTGCCGTTGAGCACCGGCCCCGGGTTCGCGGTCGAAAAATAGATGAGGCCGAGCTCCGGATCGATCGCCGGCGTCTGCCAGATCGCCGCGCCGCCGTACTTCCAGACATCGCTCCCCGGCGGCCATGTGTCGTGACCGTATTCACCGGGCCCTGGCACGGTGTAAAAGGTCCAGCGCAGATTACCGCTCTTTGCGTCATAAGCCTTGATGCGTCCGCGAGTGCCCATGTCGCTGCCGGCGAACCCGGTGATGACCAGGCCCTCGTAGTACAGCGGTGCGCTCGCGATGACGTAGCCTTGCTTCGGGTCCTCCGCCTGGATGGACCAGAGCACCTTGCCGGTGTGCTGATCCAATGCGATGAGCCGGGCGTCGAGCTCGCCGATGAACACCATGCCTGCGCCGAGTGCGACGCCGCGCCCGGGCCAGGCGCAGCAGGGGCGGGCGACCTTCGGGTCGACGTTGGCCTTGAACTCCCACAGTACTTTGCCGCTTGAGAAATCAACGGCGAACGCATCCCCGTCGCCGGTGGAGACGTAGATGACCCCATCGTAGACGATCGGCTGGGCCTGATTGCCGCTGCGCGGACTCAGGCCCGAGCCATTGAGCGAGGCGCGCCAGCGCGCCTTCAGACCCGCGACGTTGCTGCGATTGATGAGATCGAGCGGCGAGTAGCGCTGGTTCGAGAGATTGCCGCCGTTGGTGAGCCATCCGTCACGAGGGTAGGCGGCGAGTTGCTGCGCCGAGAAAGGCGGTGCCGATGCCTCCTGGGCGTATGCGCCGGCGGCCGCCAGTACGGTGAAAATTGCTGTAATGAGTGAGCGCATGAACCGCAGAGTGGTTGCCAGCCCGGCCGTCATCTGCGCAGGACTTTAGCAAAAGCCGCTGCCGAGCCGTTGAGCTATCATCGAAAGGCCGATCGCCGGGCATCCCGTCGGCCCCGCGAGGAGATTTCCATGTCAGTCGATTTCCGTGGCCACCCGCTCTTTCCATCGGGGTTCAACAGTCCCACGCGCTTCGAGGCAGACGTCTACGACTGCGAGGTGTGGGGCGAGATCCCGAAGGACATCGAGGGCACCTTCTACCGCATGCAGTGCGATTTCGAGTACCGCCCGCCGAAGAACGAATGGATGACCGGCTTCAACGGCGACGGCCACGTGAGCCGCTTCCGCTTCGCGAACGGCGCGGTCGACTACAAGGGCCGCTACGTGAAGACCGCGCGCCTGATGGCCGAGCGGCGCGCGCGCAAGCGCCTGTTCGGCGTGTATCGCAATCGCTTCACGGACGATCCAAGCGTCGCGAAGATCAACCGCTCCGCTGCCAACACACACATCTACTGGCACGGCGGGAAGATGTTCGTGCTCAAGGAGGACTCGCTCCCGTACACGGTGGACCCGCACACGCTCGAGACGCTTGGCGACTGGGACTTCCACGGCAAGTACACCGCCAAGACGATGTCGGCGCATCCGAAGATCGATCCCGTCACCGGCAACATGATCGCCTACGGCTACGAGGCCAAGGGCGATCTCACCAAGGACATCGCCGTCTACATCATCAATCCGCAGGGCCGGGTCATCAAGGAGACCTGGCTCACCTCACCGTACCTCGGGATCATTCATGACATCGCGATCACGCAGAAGCACGTGCTGATCCCGGTGATCGCGCGCACCACCTCGCTCGAGCGGCTGAAGTCGGGCGAGCCGATGTGGGAGTGGAACGGCGACCTGCCGACGATGGTCGGAGTGCTGCCGCTCGACGGCGAAGCGAAGGACGTGCGCTGGTACAAGGGTCCCTCGCGCAACACGCTGCACTTCCTCAACGCGACCGACCGCGGCGGCAAGATCACGATGGAGCTGCCCACCTCGAGCGGCGAGCGCGACCCCTCGCAGATCCGTCGCTGGACGTTCGATCTCACCTCGAGAAAGTCGGATGCGAGCGATGCGGATACGTTCGCCGAGGAGGTGGTCTCCACGACGCCGGGCTTCCTGCCGCGCATGGACGATCGCTTCCTGTCGCTCGACTACCGCTATGCCTTCATCAGCAGCCGCGACGCGAGCATCGCGCCCGATCCGAAATTCGCCAGCCTCGGACGCTTCATGAACAACGTCATCCAGCGCCTCGACGTGCGCACCGGGGAGATCAAGCAATGCCCCGTGGGCGGTGCGCAGAGCCTGCAGGAGAGCTGCTTCGTGCCGCGCAGGAACGCGAAGGGCGAAGGCGACGGCTACGTCATGACCATCGCGAGCAACTACGAGTCGACGTCGAGCGATCTCGTGATCGCCGATGCACAGCGGCTCGAGGAGGGCGTGATCGCTACGGTGAAGCTGCCCTTCCGCCTGCGCAGCGGCACGCACACCAACTGGTTCGCGCAGTCCGCGCTGCCGCCGATCAAGGATCAGCTGACATGAGCACGCGGCGGGAGTTTCTGGGCGGCGCAGCTCTTGCGGCCGGCACGCTCGCCGCCGGCACGCTGCTCAAGCTGTCGCTCGAGCCGCCATCGGCGCTTGCGCTGAGCCTGCAGACACCGCAGCTCGGCCACGGTCACATCGACGATGCGTGGGGACACTGGCCGCCGTATGCGCATCCGATTCCTCATGCGGCCCCAGCCGCATCGGTTGACTGGACGCACGTCGATCCCATCGATCGCATGTACGTGATGTGAGCCGCATGCGCTTGCCGCTCGCAGCCACCGCGCTGGCGCTGATTCTCACGGCGGTCGGCACGACACGGGCGACAAGCGCGGATGAGCAGGGCTCGGCGACCGAGCTGCGCACGCGCGTGCGGAGGCTAGCAGCCGAGGTCGCGGCGGCGGAAGACATTCGCGCCCTGAAGAGGCTGCAGCGCGCCTACGGCTACTTCGTCGACAAGGGCCTGTGGGAAGACCTCGCGGTGCTGTTCACCGAGGATGCCGTCGCGAACTATCCGGCCGGAACGTTCATCGGCCGTCCGAGCATCCGCGAGCACCTGTACATGAACGTCGGCGGTGGCAAGGTCGGCGAACTGGGGCTCGGCGACGGCCGGCTCTACGACCACATGAACATCCAGCCCGTGGTCCATCTGGAGCCGGGAGGCGAGAGCGCGAAGGGACGCTGGCGCGCGCTCGCGATGTTCGGCAACCTCGGCGGCGGAGCCGTGTGGGCGGAGGGTATCTACGAGATGACCTACCGCAAGGAGCATGGCGTTTGGAAGATCCAAAGGCTCGACTACTACTCGGGTTTCGGCGCGCCCTATCAGACAGGCTGGGGCGTGGCGCCGGCGCCGGCCGCATCGGGCTCGCCCGGCGAGGCACCGCGGGTGCCCGTCGCGCGGCGCAAGCTTGCGCATCCGGCCGACCGCGAGCGCAACGTCGAGTGCGATGGCTTCCCCAAGGCGTGCATCGCGCCGTTTCACTATGAGAATCCCGGCCGCTCGGCCGCCGCCGCAGCCGCGTGGACGATCGCAGAGCAGGTCCCCGCGCGCGAATCCTCGCCTCGGGACCTCGGCGTGCGTGTCGCCGAGCTGGCGCATCGCGTGGAGCTGCTGCGCGACGGCCAGCAGATCGAGAATCTGCAGCGGGTGTACGGCTACTACCTCGATCGTGCCATGTGGGATCAGGTGGCGGACCTGTTCGCCGACGACGGCACGATCGAGATGGGGCAGCGGGGTGTCTACGCGGGCAAGCACCGTGTGCGCGAGTTCCTCGGGCTCCTCGGCCACGACGGCCTCCTGCAGGGCTGGCTGAACGATCACATCCAGCTGCAGATCATCGCGGACGTCGCAGCCGACGGTTTGAGTGCACGCTCGCGCAGCCGCGAGCTTGCGATGACGGGCACCTACGGCGGACACGGCACCTGGAGCGAGGGCGTGTACGAGAACGCCTTCGTGAAGGACCACGGTGTCTGGAAGTTCAAGTCATTGCACTTCTATCCAACCTTCATCACCGACTACGACAAGGGCTGGGCGAAGGATGCACAGCCGGTGCCGACCGCGAGCAAGGAACTGCCGCCCGACCGCGGCCCGAGCGAGCTCTACGAGATCTACCCGAAGGCGCACGTGCCGCCGTTCCACTACCGCAATCCGGTCACGGGCGCGCCCATCCATTACCCCGCGATCGGGGGTCCGAGCGCGAAGCTGGCGGCCGCCGCGCTGCAGCCTGTGGCTCGCTGGAGGGCAACGCGGCCGCGGGATCCCGCAGCGCTGCTCGCCGCCGCGGAGCAAGGCATCGGGCGCGTCAAGGATTACGATGAGATTGAGAATCTCGAGAGCGCGTACGGCTATTACCTCGACAAGAACCTCTGGAACGACCTCGCCGATCTGTTCGCTCGCGACGGCTCGATCGAGCTGGCGCAGCGCGGTCTGTACAAGGGACAGGATCATGTGCGGGCGTTCCTGCTGAAGGTCTTCGGACGCGGCCAGGAAGGGCCGGTCGCGGGCCGCCTCGGCAATCACCTGCAGCTGCAGCCCGTCATCGACGTGGCCGAGGACGGACGGCACGCATTCATCCGCTCGCGCGTGCTGCAGCAGATGAGCTTCGGCTCGCGCGCCTCGCTCGCCGGCGGCATCTACGAGAACGAGGCCGTCAAGGAGGATGGGGTGTGGCGGCTCTCCGTGGACCACGCCTACAACACCTTTGCGGCCGCCTACGAGGGCGGCTGGGCACGCAGCGCGAATCGCGGCACGCCGGGCCCGAGCGCGGACTATCCGCCGGATGCACCGCCGACGCTGAAGTTCGAGATGTTCCCGACGGTGTACGACATCCCGTTTCACTACGCCAATCCGGTCACCGGCCGCACCGCGGTACCGCCCATTGCCAGCAACACGCCCGGCATGCCCGCCGATGTCGCCGCCGCGCTGCGGGAAATCGGCGCGAAGGTCGAGGGACCGCGCACCACGGCGCTGTATGCGCCGCTGCAGCCGAAGGAGCCCTACGCGAACGTGCTGCTCACCCGCGACCTCGCCTATGGGCCGCACGAGCGCAACGTCCTCGATGTGTTCACCTCGGCCGATCGCGGTCACGGCAAGCCGGTGATCGTGTTCGTCCACGGCGGCGGCTTCAGTCGCGGCGCGAAGCACGCCCCCGATTCACCGTTCTACGACAACGTGGGGGTGTGGGCGGTGGCTCATGGCCTTGTCGGCGTGACCATCAACTACCGGCTCGCCCCGCAGTTCCAGTGGCCCGCGGGAATCGAGGACCTCACCGCCGTCGTCGCCTGGCTCAAGGCCCATGCGGCGCAGTACGGCGGGGATCCGAGTGCGCTGTTTCTGTGGGGACACTCGGCAGGAGCGGCGCACGTCGCCGATTATGTGGCGCACACGGCCGCAAGCGGTGCCAAGGGCGAGATCGCCGGCGCGATCCTCACCTCCGGCTTCTACGATCTCGGCCACGAGGTGTCGATCTGGAAGGCGTACTACGGAGAGGACATCTCCCAGTACGCCGCGCGTTCCTCGCTCCCGGGACTGCTGAAGACGACGACACCGCTCCTCGTGACCAACGCCGAGCTCGATCCGGATACGTTCAAGCCGCAGACCGATTTGCTCGTGAAGGCACGCGCCGACGAGGGCAGGCCGGTCGGGCACCTCTACCTGCCGAATCACTCGCATCTGTCGGAGCTGTACGCGGTCGGCACGGCCGATGACTCGCTCTCCGGCCCGGTGCTCGCCTTCGTGCGCGAGAATTCGGCACCCCGGCGCTAGCGCGCAGCCGCGGCACTGCCGCCGTTCGTGCGGCAGCCCGCCAGCAGGTCCGATTGCATCTGTGCCACGATCCCAGCCAGCGCGCGATCGATCATGCGCTGCAGCTCGCCATCGCCCGCGTTCCAGTCGATGCTGCTGGCAGCGCCGCGATAGAGCTTGGGCGCTTCAGCCGCGCCGCCGTCGCCGTGATGGTATGTCACACGCAGTACGATGTTGGCGCTCTTGGCCGTGCGCAGCTCGGTCACCCACGCCGTCACCAATTCCACCTCCAGGCGCGTGCCCGCGCTCGGCGCATCATTGAGCACCACGGACAACCCTGGGGCATTCAGCGCCAGCATGATCTGCTGCAGCCATTGCATGACGTCCGGCGGTGGGCGCACCGGCCGACCGAGCACCGTCCCGAGCGTGGTGGGGTCAGCCCGCTCATCCTTGAGCGAGATGATCCCCACCAGGCACACCGAGCGGCCTCGCGCCGGCACGCGAGTGACCCGTACGTCGCTGACCGGTGGCGTGTAGTGCGAGCTCAGCACCAGCGACTGCTGGGGAACGCAGCCACCCGCGGCGAGCGCCACCCCGAGCGCAGCGAGCCGCCGGATGCCCACGATCAGCCCACGGGCTCAGTGACGAGGACGAGTCGGTACACCGGATCTCCGAGCCAGAGCAGAGTGCCGGCGTTGCTCGTCTCGACCAGCAAGCCGCTGATGCCGCCAGCGACCGTGGGCTTGCCATGTCGCATGCCTTGGTCCAACGCGCTGAGATCGTTGGCGCTCTGGGTGAGCCCGCGCTTGATCACAGCCTGAACGCGTGTCAGTCCCGTGTCGAGAGCCTGCTTGGCCAACGCCGCGCCGTTTCCGGCCCAACGGTCCGCGTTCTCCTCCTTCCTCTTCGAGGCGTTGTTGAGAGGAATGAGGACCTCGCTCTGCTGGTGGTAGGCCAGGTTCGCCGCAGACAGGCGCGTGACCGGCTTCTGACCCGGCGCCGCCTGCTTGTTGGCGAGCGACACGGTCACACTAATCTCGACCGCGCCAAAGTCCGGGGTCAGGGAGTACTCGTAGTCGACGAAGGCCATCTGGCTCGAGGCCATCGCGTCGAGCTTGGCCGATCGCGCGTCGGCGTTGATCTCCTTCACGAAGCTGTAGTCGCGCGGCGCGAACCAGTCGAGCTCGGCGAGGGTGGCCTTGGTGCGCTCCTGGGCGCGCGCATCGAAGTCATAGCCGACGAGGGCATCGCGCAGCGGCTTCGCGACCTGCTCGGCGACGCCGGCGCGGTGCGACTCGACACCGGCATCGACGAGCGCGAACAACAGCCCGCCGCCGGCCGCGGCGGTCATGTTTGAGGCATTGATGTTGGTCTTGATCTCCCCCTGGGCAACGGAGATCTGTACCTCGCGCCCGCCGACGATCGAGCGGCCCTCGGCCGGTATGCTCTGATTTTTCGGTGCACTGACACAACCGCTGAGCAGGGCTCCCAGCACAGCAATGAATATCCCTTCGCGACGCACAGACATCCAGATAACCCCCTTTCAAGCAGGAATTGTTATGGTTTGAACAGATTGAAGCGTCGGCCCTGCGGCCTGACGAGCGGATACGATAACCGAATTTAGGTTCGGAAGTCTGGCTCGGCGCGCCAGCGAGGCGCGATTTCCGCGCCGCTAATGCTTCGGGGTGAGCTCGCCGTCGAAATCCGTGGGCTTGCCGCCGCGCTTGTAGACGACGCCTTCCTTCATCACAAAGCTCACGCGCTTCATCACGCTCACATCATCGAGCGGATTGCCGGGAACGGCGATGAGATCGGCCAGCTTGCCGGGCGCGACGCTGCCCAGATCCTTCTCGTGCCGCAGGAGCTGCGCCGCGTGCGTCGTCGCGGCCTGCAGCGCAAACAGCGGCGGCATGCCGGCCTGCACCATCAGCTCGAGCTCGTGAGCGTTCTGGCCGTGCGGGTACACGGCGGCATCCGTACCGAAGGCGATCTTCACGCCGGCGCGGTAGGCGCGGCCCGCCGTCGCCAGGATCTGCGAGCCGATGGCGGCGGCCTTCGCCGCCACCTGCGGGGGATAGTAGCCCGGCACTTTCGCCTGCTGAGCCACGAAGTCTCCGGCGATGATGGTGGGCACGTACCAGGTGCCGTGCTCCTTCATCAGGCGCATGTCCTCCTCGTCCATGAATGTGCCATGCTCGATCGAGTCCACGCCGCCGACGACCGCCCGACGGATCGCCTCGGCGCCGTGCGCGTGCGCCGCGACGGCGAAGCCGTAGTCCTTCGCGGTGGCCACCACGGCGCGGATCTCCTCGAGGGTGAGCTGCGGATTATCGCCGCTCGAGCTCTCATCGAGCACACCCCCGGAGGGCATGATCTTGATGAGATCGTCGCCGAGCTTGTAGTGCAGCCGCACGGCCTTCACGGCATCGTCGACGCCGTTGATGACGCCTGCGGAGACTCCGGGGTCGCCGGCGAGATCGCGCCGATAGCCGTTGGTGTGATCCGCATGCCCTCCGGTCGAGCCGATCGCCTGTCCCGCCGTGAAGATCCGCGGTCCGGCGAGCTCGCCGGCATTGATGGCATTGCGCAGCGCCACCGACTCGTTCTCCTCATCGCCCAGATTGCGCACCGTGGTGAAGCCTGCGAGCAGCGTGCGCCGCGCGTACACCGTGGAGCGCACGACGTAGTCGGCGTTGTTCCAGTGGAACTGGTCGAGGTAGCGGCTCGGGCTCGTTTGACTGGTGAGGTGGGTGTGGCTGTCGATGAGGCCCGGCAGGCAGGTCTGCGAGGACAGATCGATCTCCTCGGCACCCGGTGGCGTCACGTGTCCCGCGCTCACCTCGCCGAAGCGCGTGCCCTCGATCAGGACCGTGGTCTCGCCCAGCAGCTTGCCGCCCGCGGTATCCACCAAGTGGCCGCAGTGGACGACGAGCTTGCGCGCAGGCGCGGTCTGCTGCGCACCGACACCGCCCGAGAGCGCGGCCGCGCACAGACCCAGAGCGGACAGCGCCGTCGGAACGAGCCGGCGTGGCGTCAAAGCGAATGTCATGGGGCGGCTCCGGCGAAAAAAGCCCAGCCGCGATCTTACCCCTTCGTCGGCGGGCGCAACGAGGCGATCAGGTCCGGGTTCACCTTGGTCGGCATCGCGGTGAGCATCGCCTGAAAGCGCGCCTCGGCCGCAGCGCGCCACTCGCCGTGCGTGATGACGTACAGCTCGTCGTTCTGCATCGCCTTCAGCACCTTCGCCCCGACCTCGAGCGGATCCATCCACAAGTCCGAGACCTTGCGCTGCGCGAGATCGCTGGCCGCCTGCTGGAAGGCGCTCTCGATCTTGAAGCGCTCGGGGCGGTTGCGCACCAGCTCGTGGATGTTTGACTTCACCGGCCCGGGACACAGCACGGTGACCCCGATGCCCTCCGGAAGGAGCTCGGTGCGAATGGCCTCCGAGAGCGCGATCACCGCCGCCTTGCCCGTGACGTACATCACCATGCGCGCCGGCATCGTGACCAGGGCCGCGAGCGAGGCGGTGTTGACGATGTAGCCGCCCTCACGGTGCGCGCGGATCCGCGGCAGGAACGTCTGCAGGCCGTTGATGACCCCGCCGAGGTTCACGCCGAGGCCGAAGTCCCAGTCAGCGTAAGTGGCCTTGTCGAGCGGACCCTCGATACCGACGCCTGCGTTGTTGACGAGGACATGCACGCGACCGAAGCGCCGCTCGCTCTCATCGGCCGCGGCCGCCATCGCCGCACGATCCGTCACGTCGAGGCGGATCGCGTGGACGCTCGAGCCGCGGCCGAGCGCCTGGAACTTCGCGAGCGCGCTCTCGATGTGATCGGCGCGCAGGTCGGCCAGCACGACGTTCATGCCGACGTTGACGAACGTCTCGGCGATTCCGAGCCCGATGCCGCTCGCACCGCCCGTCACGAAGGCGGTCCGGCCCTGGAAGGCTTTCATCAGCGCATGATACCGTAGCCTCACAACAAATGGCCGCATGATCGAGCGCGCCAATCATCGTAAGGGGGAACACGATGTCGGAGCGGGGTGTGTTCGGCTACGAGAACCGGCTGCTGGTCATCCTGGGGCTGTCCTTCGGGGTCGCATTCTTCGATCGCAACGCGGCCGGCGTCCTCGCGCCCCTCATCAGCAAGGATCTGGCCCTCACCAACTCGCAGATCTTCAATCTGGGCTCGGCGCTGTCACTCACATGGGCGCTCGGAGCCTACTTCATCGCGCGTCTCTCGGACGCAAGCGGCACGCGCAAGCCCTTTCTGCTGGGGTTTCTGCTCATCTTCTCCGCCTGCTCGTTCCTGTCCGGTGTCTCGAGCTCCTACGGGATGCTGCTCGTGTCGCGCCTGCTGATGGGCGCGGTGGAGGGACCGTTCCTGCCGGTGTGCCTGGCCATCATGACGCTCGAGTCCTCCGAGAACCGGCGCGGCCTCAATGCCGGGATCATGCAGAACTTCTTCGCCGCCGTTCTGGGTCAGAGTCTCGCGCCGCCGCTGCTGGTGATGCTCGCGGAGCACTTCGGCTGGCGCTCCGCGTTCTATATCGCAGGCCTACCGGGGCTGCTGTGCGCCGTTGCCGTGCTGTTGTGGGTGCGCGAGCCCGCGAAGGCCGTGCAGCCGCCGTCGGCCGCGCCGGCCGTCGCCGGCGAGCACATGGGGCTGTTTGCCATGCTCGGCGTGCGTAACATCGCGCTGTGCTGCGCGATCGCGGTGTTCATGGTCACGTGGTTCGTCATGGGGTGGAATTTCTATCCCACCTACTTCATCAGTGTACGCCACGTGCCGGCCGAGACGATGGGGCATCTGATGCTGACCCTCGGGATCGCCTCGGCGAGCGCGGCGTTCGTCGCTCCGTGGCTCTCGGATCGCATCGGCCGCAAGCCGGTGATGATCTCCTTCTGCCTTCTCGGCGTGCTCACCCCGCTCGCCGTGCTGTACTTTCAGGGCTCGACGTTGGTGCTCGGCACGCTGATGTTCCTGGGCTGGCTCGGCAGCGGCTCGTTCCCCCTCTACATGGGCGTGATCCCGAGCGAGACCATCTCGCGCAAGCACGCCGCGACGGCCATGGGCCTGGTGGTGGGCATCGGCGAGGTCATCGGCGGGGCCGGCATCAACACGGTGAGCGGCAAGCTCGCCGACGCCTGGGGCCCGGGTACCGCGCTGCTCCTCTCCGTCGCCTGTTGCGTGCTGAGCGCCGTGCTGTGCCTGTTCCTCATCGAGACCGCGCCCGTGAAGGTTCACGGCGCTCTGGCGCCGGCATCCGCCGAGGGTATGGGTCAGGCAGGCTGAGCGGCGAGCCGGCGGAGGTGCGCGATGCGCGTGAGCGCCGGCGGGTGTGAGTCGTAGAAGGCTGAGTGCACCCGGTCCGGGGTGAGGGTGGTGGAGTTGTCGCGATAGAGCTTGACGAGGGCAGCGGCGAGCCTGGCCGCGCTCGCGCGCTGCGCGGCGAACTCATCCGCCGCCCGCTCATGCCGGCGCGACCACGCGGCGCCGAGCGGTGTGAGGAAGTACGTGAACACCGGCAGCACGATCAGGAACAACAGCAGCGCCGCCTGGGGAGAGGGGCGTGGCACGCCGAGCGCGCCGTAGAACCAGGGCTGGCGCGCGAGCCAGGCGAGGAATGCGAGCCCGAGCAGCGACCCCGCCGCCGATACCCACAGCCTCTGGCGCACGTGCTTCAGGTGGAAGTGCCCGAGCTCGTGCGCGAGCACCGCCTCGATCTCGGTGGGCTCGAGATTCTCGAGCAGCGTATCGAAGAACACGATGCGCTTGTTGCGGCCGACGCCGGTGAAATAGGCATTGCCGTGGGCCGAGCGCCGCGAGCCGTCGACGACGAACACGCCCTTGGAGGTGAAGCCGCAGCGCTCGACGAGCGCCTCGATTCCGGCTTTCAGGGCCGGGTCGGCGAGCGGTGCGAACCGATTGAAGAGCGGCGCGATGAACGCCGGCCACGCCCAGGCGAGCGTCACCGATACCGCGAGCCATGCGAGCCAGGCGGCGACCCACCACCAGCGCCCGCCCCAGCGCATGAGCGCGAGCGCGCCGATGAGCAGCGGGCCGCCGATCAGGAGCGCGAGCACGAGCCCCTTCAATCGATCCAGCAGATACAGGCCGGGGGTGGTGCGATTGAATCCGAAGCGCACCTCGAGCCTGAAGGTGTGCCAGAGCGAAAAGGGCACGCCGACGAGGCCCGTGAGCAGCAGCACACTCGCAACGACGGCGGCCCCCGTCCACAGCGACCCAAGGCCGAGCGTGCGCCACGCGCCATCGAGGTACGCGATCACCCCGCCCAGCGTGAGAGCGAGCACGAGACAGGCATCGACGAGCGTCTCCAGGCTCGCGAGCTGCACGCGTGCGACCGTGTAGTCGGCCGCCTTCTGGTGCTCGGCGAGCGTGACCTGGCCGCGGAAGGGCTCCGGGACCTCGTCGCGCCGGGCCTGAACGGCGGCCTTCTGCCGCCACCCGAGCCACAGGCGCACGGCGGTGCCGGCGACCAGCGCGAGCACGAACCCGCCGGTCAGGAGCACGCTCATCAGGGCAGGAACCGGAGCGAGCGGGTCACATCGTTCGCGGCCGCATCGGCATTCATCGAGCCGCGCCCGAGCACCGCGAACGTGCCCCCTTTAGCCGGCAGCAGCACACCGGAATAGCCGCCCTCGTTGAAGTAGCGGCGCCCTGAGATCTGCGTGCCCCGCAGCACCATCACCGTGTAGGGGCCCTGCGCCGTGTGCACGACCAGATGAGGTACCCAGCCGCCGCGGAACCGACAGGTCTGTGCATAGGTAACCGGGTCGGCATCGTGCGCGCGCGCGACTCCGGCACGCGCGAGGACACGAGCGAGTCCGGCATCGGGCACCTGCGGGCCCGCAGACCAGCTCTCCGGCTCGTTGGCCACGTGCTGCACGACGTCGCGGGCCAGGGTGTCGGTAGGGCGCAGCACGAGCAGCAGCAGCGCCGCGGCGGCCATGAGCAGCACGCTCGCGGCGAGCGCCCAGCGACTCTCGCTCGCGAAGCGCCGCGCGGGACGTGTCGATCGCAGTGCTGCCCCTGGCCGGCGCGAGCCGCTCTCGCGCACCGGTGCGGGCAGTGTCAGCGCGCGGCGCAGATCGCGCTCGAGGACCAGCATTTCCTCCCGGTAGCGGGTGCAGGCGGCGCAGGAGGCGAGGTGCCCGGCAAGCCCTGCCGGCAGCGCGTGGGGGTCCGAGCCGATGAGGACTCGCGCGTCTTCGCAGGTCATGGGGCGTCGAGTCCGTAGATCGAGCGCAGCTTGTTGCGCGCCCTGAACAGCCGCGTCAGGACCGCCGGAACCGAGAGCTCGAGCTCGCGTGCGATCTCCTCGGTGGTGAAGCCGCCCAGCACCTGCATGAGCAGGGGTACCCGGTACTCATCCGGAAGCTTCAGGATCGCAAGCCTGAGGCCCATGAGCTCGCCTTCGCCCTCGACAGCGAGCTGGCTATCCTCACGGGAAATTATCTCTTGTAAATCAATAGTCTCCAATCGTTTTCTCTCATAGAGTCGAGCATGCTCGCGGCGCACTATCGTGAGCAGCCACCCCTTCACCGCCGCCGGATCCTTCAGCGCATCGCGCGATTTCCAGGCACGCAGCAGCGCCTCCTGCACCACGTCCTCGGCTACCGCGCGGTCGGCCGTCAGCCAGCAGGCAAAGGCCACCAGCTCCGGGCGCAGCTCCTCGTAGAGGCGGGCCTGGCTCAGGTGCAGGCCTGGCGCGGTGCGGGACTCATCCATGAGAGCAGACCGGGATTTTGGCAAGGCAATTGCTCATCATCACGCCTCGACCGGGGGCGGCGCATGATAGCCGGACGGCGCGCGGCTTGAATCCAGTCATCAACAAGCGGAGTAATACTTTGTGCACGCGCCCGGTCTTGATGGGCGTGGCTGGACCCCCGCGGGTCAGTAGCAAACCTCAATACCAACTGGAGACAGATGTATGCACACAAGCAAGAAGGTGGGTGGAGCGGCGATTGCGGCGGCCGCTGCGCTACTGTTCGGCGCCCTCGCGGCCAACGCGGCGAGCGCGGACGAGGCGAAAGTGAAGTGTATGGGCGCCAATGCCTGCAAAGGGCAGTCGGCGTGCAAGTCCGGCCAGCACGCCTGCAAGGGCATGAACTCCTGCAAGGGACAGGGCTTCAGCGAGACCAAGTCGCAGGCCGATTGCGACGCCGCCAAGGCCAAAATGAAGGCGTCCAAGTAGCCGAACGATCGGCCAGATGCGGGCGGAGCGGGCGCACGATGCAAGTCGCGCACCGCTCCGCCCGCCCGTGACGGCACGCTAGCGACCATGTCGGGCCTGGGATTCGGGCTGGGACTTCGCACCGAGCACTACGAGGCGGTGCTGCGCGAGCGCCCGCGCGTCGACTGGTTCGAGGTCCTCACCGAGAATTACCTCGTTCCGGGCGGCAAGCCGCTCCACTATCTCGATCGGATCTGCGAGCGCTACCCGGTGGTGATGCACGGCGTGTCGCTGTCGATCGGCGGCACCGCGCCCCTGAGCCTCGATTATCTGCGCGCGGTCAAGCGTCTCGCGGCACGCATCCACCCGCGCTGGATCTCCGATCACCTGTGCTGGACGGGAGTCGACGGCGTCAATCTGCACGATCTGATGCCGCTGCCCTACACGGAGGAGGCGCTGCGCCACCTCGCCGCGCGCATCGCTCAGGTACAGGACTTCCTGGGTGAGCGCATCCTGATCGAGAACGTCTCGAGCTACGTCTCGTACGCGACCTCCGAGATGACCGAATGGCAGTTCCTGGCGCGGCTCGCCGAGACAGCCGACTGCGAGCTCCTGCTCGACATCAACAACGTGTACGTGAGCAGCGTCAACCACGAGTTCGACCCGCGGGCGTTTCTCGCGGGCATTCCGGTCGAGCGGGTGCGCCAGTTCCATCTGGCGGGGCATCAGCACTACGGCGGCTACATCGTCGATACGCACGATGCACCGGTCGCGCCGGCCGTGTGGGAGCTGTACCGCGCGGCCGTCGCCCGCTTTCCGCACGTTGCGACCATGATCGAGCGCGATGCGCGTATTCCACCGCTCGCCGAGCTCGTGGCGGAGCTCGATCAGGCACGCGCGCTCGCCGGGGCGGTCGAGGTCGAGGCCGCCTGATGAAGCTCCTCGAGCTGCAGCGAGCGTTCCAATCTCACATCCTGCACGGCACCGGTGGGATCGAGGCCATCGTGCCCGGCAGCGCTCGGTTCGATGTGGCGACGAGGCTCGGGGTCTACTCGGGGGGCTATGCCGAGCGGCTGATCGAGGCGCTGGCACAGACTTATCCTGCCGTGCGCTTCGCCCTCGGTGAGCGCACGTTCGCCCGGCTGATCCGCACGCTGGCCCATGAGTCGCCGTCGCGACACTTCTCGGTGCGCTACTACGGCGAGGGACTCGCAACACTGATCGCAGGCGCGCTCGAGGGCCCGCAGGGGCGCGGCTGCCGTGAGCTCGCGCTCTGGGAGTGGGATCTGGCGGCCGCCTTCGACGCCGCCGATGCGCAGACCGTGAGCTCCGCGGACCTCGCGGCGATCGAGCCGGCGTCCTGGCCGGCGCTGCGATTCGAGCTCACGCCCTCGCTGCACGTGCGCACCCTCGCGACCAACGCCGTGGAGTGGTGGAAGGCCGCCTGTGCGGATGGCACGCGTCCGCGCCGCTGGCGCGCCCGCCGCCCCGCGCAGTGGGTGCTGTGGCGCTCGGAGCTTGCGATCTACTTCCGCAAGCTGCCCCCGGCCGAGGAGCGGATGCTGGCCGCCGCGCGGTGCGGTGCCCGCTTCGATGAGATGTGCGCGGAGCTCGAGGGCGCCGAGGCGGCGCCGGTGCGTGCCGCCACGCTGCTGCACGGGTGGCTCAAGTCCGGCTGGATCGTCGGCGCACGCATCGCGCCCTGACTCACTCACCGATCCTCGGGCACTCCCATGATCGCCTCGCGAACTCGCGCGAGCGGTGCATCGGCGTGCAGCCGCACGGTGTCGCCGTCCGCCTCGATGCCCAGGTCGTGCCACAGGGCCGGCAGGTCTGTGGTACGCGGCGTGTCTTTGAGCCCCGCGTACAGATCCTCGAGCACGTGCGTCGCCACGGCGGCATCGCCGGTCGCGAACACCCGCGTGACCGGCCAGCTCGTGCCGAGGCCGCCGCTGGCGCGTGCGATCGCGCGCAGGGCGTGCTCGAGACCGAGATGGTTGGCGGTTTTTTGCCGGATCTGCACGTCGGCGAGCAGGCAGAACAGCGCGCCTCCCCAGTAGGTGCGTCCCCAGGTGTGGGTGTGATCGAGCCCGCGGTCGCCGGGCTGCGGCAGGCCACGGGGCATCTGACGCAGGTCCTCGGCCCACACATCGGCCTCGCTGCGATTGCCGGCACGCACGCGCGCGATCCCCTCGACGTAGGTCGCGAGTCCTTCGGAGAGCCAGGCGTGTTCCTCGCCCACGTCCGGGAGCGCGAGGTGGGTCATCTCGTGCACCAGCACCCAATCATCGAGCAGCTTGGCGGCGCTCACCTCGCGCCCGACCCGCAGCCGGATCAGCGCGCGCGGCGCGCCGAACGTGGTGCCGCCGCCGACGCCGCTCATGAAGCCGGGCGCTACGACGATCGTCAGATCGTGAACGGGGAAGCCCGCGTAGTAGTTCGCCACGATGTGCAGCGAGCGCTCGATCCACGGCGTGATTCGCGGCGCTGCCTCGCCGAATGCGGCGTCGTCCATCACGAGGTGGACCTCCACGCCCTCGAGATCGAGCGTGCGTGCCGGCGGGGGTTGCGCGCGGGCGCACGCGATTGCCCCGCCAAGGACGGCCGCGAGCGCAAGGGCAGCGCCACGCATGATCGTCAGCTCGCCCGCAGCAGGTGCGGGCCGAGATCCGCGAGTGAGCGGCAGCCGAGATGCCCGAGAGTGCGGTCGATCTCGGAGAGCAGGATCTCGAGCGCGTAGCGCGCGCCGGGCTCGCCGGCGGCGGCGAGGCCGTAGAGTGTGGCACGCGCGACCATCACCGCATCGGCGCCGAGCGCGATCGCCTTCAGGATGTCGCTGCCGCGCCGGAAGCCGCCATCGGCGATGACCGTGAGGCGCCCGCCCACGGCGGCCACGATCTCCGCGAGCACCTCGATGGGCGCCACGCAGTAGTCGAGCTGGCGGCCCCCGTGATTGCTGACCACGATGCCATCGCACCCCGAGTCGGCGGCACGGCGCGCATCGGCCGCGCTGAGAATGCCCTTCACGAGGAGCTTGCCCGCCCACAGGCGCCGCAGCCACGCGATGTCGTCCCAGCTGATCGAGGCATCGAACAGCTTCGGAATGATGGTGCTGCCGCCGACCGCACGCGCCGCCCCCGGGGGCAGAAACTCGGCGATGTTGGCGAACTGCGGCGCCCCCTCGCGCAGCAGCACCTCGTACAGCCAGCGTGGATGGCACAGCATGTCGATGAGATTCAGGAGTGTGGGCTTGCCGGGCCGCACGTAGTTGCGGCGATCCCACTCGCGGCTGCCGAAGACGTTGGCGTCGGTCGTGAACACCAGCGCCTCGTAGCCGGCCGCGGCCGCGCGCGCCACGATGCGCTCCGCGGCCGCGCGCTCGCGCATCACGTACAGCTGCATCCACAGCCGTGCGCCGGGAGTGGCGGCCGCCACCTCCTCCAGAGCGACGGTCGAGACCGTGCTCAGGCAGAACGGCACTCCGCGGCTCGCGGCGGCGCGGGCGAGCGCGAGATCGCCCCGCGCGTGAACCATGCCGTTGCCGCCGGTCGGGGCCACGACGAGGGGCGAGGGCGCCTCGCGACCGAACAGCATCGTGCGTTGGTGACGCTCGCGCGTATCGACCAGGGTGCTCGGCACGAAGCGCAGCGCCTCGAGCGCCTGCCGATTGCGCTTGAGGCTCGCCTCATCCTCCGCGCCGCCCTCGATGTACTCGAACACGATGTTGGGAATGCGCCGGCGCGCGATCGCCCGCAGCTCGAGGATGGTGAGCGCGCGCGCGAGGTCGGAGCCACGAAATGTGCGCCGCTTCCAGGACATGAGCTGGCGTTCCCCCTGTCGTGCGTTCAGACGACTGAAGCTGCGGAGGCTAGCAGCTTCCTTGCGCCAAATGCACGATGGAACGTGCGCGCTCGCGCGCCTATGCTTGCGAGCCCATGAGTCCTCGCAACCTCCCTCACCTGCTGCCGCTGCTGCTGGCGAGCGCGGCCGTGCACCTGCCGAGCCCCGCTCTCGCGGCGGCCACCGCCGATGCGCCCGCCGAACACCCGACGAGCGCCTTGCCGTACTCCCCGAGCCTCGATCCGAGCGCCATGGACCGCTCCGTCGATCCCTGCGAGGACCTGTACGCCTATGCATGCGGAGGCTGGCAGAAGTCGAACCCGATCCCGCCCGATCAGACCGGCTGGTCCGTCTATCACAAGGCGACGTTCGAGAATCAGCGCTACCTGTGGGGCATCCTCGAGGATGTGTCGACGCCGAGCATCACGCGCACGCCCGAGCAGCAGAGGATCGGGGACTACTACGCCTCGTGCATGGCGGTGGGCGCGGTGGATGCGGCAGGCATCGAGCCCATTCGGCCCGACCTCGAGCGCATCGCAGCGCTCGCAAGTTCCCGTGAGCTCGCCGGCCTCATCGCCGATCTGCACAACCGCCTGCACGGCGGCGGCATCCTGTTCGCAAACGACGTGGAGCAGGATGAGAAGGATGCGACGCGCGAGATCGCAGGCCTCGGGGCCGGAGGGCTCGGGCTCCCCGACCGCGACTACTACGTCAAGGACGACGACAAGTCGCGCGCAATCCGTGCCCGCTACGAGCAGCACGTTGCACGGATGCTCGAGCTGTCGGGCACGCCCGCCGCCGAGGCGCGCGGCGGCGCGGCGTTCGTGCTGCGATTCGAGACCACGCTGGCGCAGGCCTCGCTCACCGCGGTCGAGAAGCGCGATCCGCGTGCGGTCTATCACCGCCAGTCCTTGAGCGAGCTCGAGGCCACGGCCCCGAACTTCGACTGGCCGGTGTATCTTGCCGCGACGCGCCTCGCCGGCACGCCCTGGATCAACGACTCCGAGCCCGCATTCATGCGCGAGCTCAGCGCGCGTCTGGCGACTGAGCGGCTCGAGGACCTGAAGATCTACCTGCGCTGGAGCGTGCTGTCCGCGGCGGCGCCGTATCTCGCGGCGCCGCTTGCGAGCGAGGACTTCGCCTTCAACCGCGCGTACCTGCTCGGCGCCCAGGCCGAGATGCCACGCTGGCGCAAGTGCGTCGCCTGGGTCGATCGGGATCTGGGCGAGGCATTGGGGAAGGAATTCGCCCGCCGTGCCTTCCCCGCCGCCACGCGCGCCAAGGCGCAGCGCATGACGCGCCAGATCGAGGCGGCCATGAAGCACCGCATCGAGGCGCTGACGTGGATGTCGCCCGCGACCAAGGCCGAGGCGCTCGCCAAGCTCGCGGCGGTGCGCAACAAGATCGGCTATCCGCGCCTGTGGCGCGACTATTCGGCCCTCGCGATCGAGCGCGACGGGTTCTACGGCAACGTGGTGCGTGCGGCCGAATTCGAGGCGCACCGTCAGGCGGCGAAGATCGGCAAGCCGGTGGAGCGCGACGAGTGGAGCATGACGCCGCCGACGGTCGATGCCCAGTACGATCCGCTCCTCAACGACATCACCTTTCCGGCCGGAGTGCTGCAGCCCCCGCTCTACGACGCCCGTCTCGATGATGCCCCCAACTACGGCGACACCGGCGGCACGATCGGTCACGAGCTCACGCACGCGTTCGACGATCAGGGCCGCCAGTTCGACGGGCGCGGGAACCTGCGCGACTGGTGGACGCAGGAGGATGCCAAGGGCTTCCTCGAGCGCGCCCAGTGCATTCGCGACCAGTACGCGCAGTACACGGTGGTCGATGATGTGAAGATCAACAGCGCGCTCACCCTCGGTGAGGACATCGCCGATCTCGGCGGCGAGCTGCTCGGGTGGATGGCCTGGCGCGAGCAGACGCGCGGCCTGCCGCTCGCGATGCGCGACGGACTCACGCCCGAGCAGCGCTTCTTCGTCGGCTTCGCGCAGTGGACGTGCAGCAACGACCGACCGGAGCGGCTGCGAGCCCTCGCCATCGACGATCCGCACTCACCCGCGCGCTATCGCGTGAACGGCGTCGTCGCGAACATGCCGCAGTTCGCCCGTGCCTTCCACTGCAAGGCCGGGCAGGCCCTCGTCAAGGCGCCGGGCAAGGTGTGCGCGATCTGGTAGCGCTCAGGCGCCGCGGCGGGCGAAGGCGGCGCAGGCCTCGAGCACGGCGCGCAGCACACTGCGCAGCGGCTGCGCACGTGCCGGAGCATAGGCACTGGGCCAGGCGGCGGGCGCAAGCGGTGCCGATGGCTCATCCATGTAGCCGCGGCAGGCGAGCTCCATCTGCACGGCGTGCACGCCCTCTGCGGGCCGGCCGTAGTTGCGTGTGATGTAGCCGCCCTTGAAGCGGCCGTTGGTGATGCGCGAGAAGCGCGTGCCGCAGGCCTGCTCGACTGCGGCGGTGAGCTCGGGCGCGCAGCTCGCGCCGCCGTTGGTGCCGATGTTGAGGTGCGGCAGCTCGCCCTCGAAGAGCCGCGGGATGCGCGAGCGGATCGAGTGACAGTCGTACAGCACCACGCGCGCGTGCCGCGTCCGCAGGCGCGTGATCGCAAGGGCGAGCGCCCGGTGATAGGGAGCGAAGTAGCGCTCGCGCCGCGCGGCGATCGCGGCGGCATCGGGCTCGGCTCCGGCGCGGTACAGCGCCTCGCCGTCGAAGGTCGTGGTCGGGCAGAGCTCCGTGGTCGCCTGGCCCGGATACAGGGAGCGGCCCGTCGGATCGCGGTTCACGTCGATGACCGTGCGCGAGATGCGAGTCCGGATGAGGGTCGCGCCGAGCTCGGGCGCGAAGTCGTAGAGCCGCTCGATCCACCAGTCGGTGTCGCGGCGCGCAGCGGCGTCCGATACGAGCGTGCCCGCGGCGATGCCCGGCAGCTCGGTGCCGCAGTGGGGCATGCTCAGGATGAGCGGCTGTTCGCCGCTCGTAACGCTGAGCCAGTCGGGGGTCGGATCCACGGCTTGATATTATGAACCGTATGCCCAGTCTCTGGTTCCGGTCCGCGTTGCTCGGGAGCACCTGGGCCTCCGGCGTGCGCATCACGATCGAGCGCGGCCGAATCGCGCAGCTCGCGACGCAGGCCGCACCGCAGAGCGGGGACGAGCGCCACGCCATCGCCGTGCCCGGCATCCCGAATGTGCACAGCCACGCCTTTCAGCGGGCCATGGCCGGGCTCACCGAGCTCGCCGGTCCCCGCGCCGATGACTTCTGGACCTGGCGCGAGGTCATGTATCGCTTCGTCGACCGGCTCGACCCGGATGACGTGCAGGCGATCACCGAGCTTGCATTCGCCGAGATGCTCGAGAGCGGCTGCACCCGCGTCGGCGAGTTCCACTATCTGCACAACGCCCCGGACGGCAACCCCTACGCCGATGAGGCGGAGCTGACCGGCCGCATCGCCGCCGCCGCGGCGGCGACCGGTATCGGACTTACGCTGCTGCCGGTGCTGTATGCGCACAGCAACTTCGGCGGCCTGGCGCCCACGCAGGGGCAGCGCCGCTTCGTGACGACGCTCGAGCGGTACGCGCGACTCGTCGAGGCGGCCCGCGCCGCGGTGCGGCCGCTAGCGGACGCAGGTGTCGGCGTCGCCCCGCACAGTCTGCGCGCGGTGACCCCGCCGGAGCTCGCCGCGGCGGTGGCGCTGGCCGCGGCCGGCGAGCCCATCCACATTCACGCGGCCGAACAGGTGAAGGAAGTCGATGACTGCATCGCCTGGAGCCGGCAGCGTCCGGTCGAGTGGCTGCTGCAGCACGCGAGCGTCGATTCGCGCTGGTGTCTGGTGCACGCCACGCATCTCACGGCGCTCGAGAGCGAGCGCCTTGCGGCCTCGGGCGCGGTGGCCGGCCTGTGCCCGATCACCGAGGCCAATCTGGGCGATGGCATCTTTCCAGCCCAGGCCTACCTCGATGCCGGGGGCAGGTGCGGTGTCGGCAGCGACTCCAACGTGCAGATCGATGCGCCCGCCGAGCTGCGCGCCCTCGAGTACGCGCAGCGTCTCGCGCGCCGCGGCCGCAACATCCTGGCAAGCCCGGCGCGGCGCTCGACCGCGGGCCGCATCTTCGAGGCGGTGGTCAGCGGCGGCGCGCGCGCGCTCGCAAGCGATGCGGCCGTACTCGCCCCAGGCGGCCCGGCCGATATCGTGAGTCTCGATGCCGAGCATCCCTCGCTCGTCGGTCGCAGCGGCGACCGCATCCTCGACAGCTGGATCTTCGCCTGCCGCGATCGCGCGATCGATTGCGTCTGGCGCCACGGTGAGAAAGTGGTGGCCGGCGGCAGGCATCGGGGGCGCGATGCGATCGCCCAACGCTATCGGCGCACGCTCGAGCGCCTGCTCGGCTGAAGTCCGGCAGCGCCTTCAATGCGCGTGGCTGAACGGTCCGATCCTCCTCAGCCGTCCCGCCAGGGCGCTGTGGCCCCGGGCGGAAGAGCCGTGCGGGCGACGTTCATGACAAGGGCGAGCAGGGCGTAGTAGCCGCAGACCCCGCAAAGATCCACGAGTCCCTGCTCACCGAGCAGCTGCAGAGCCGCCGCGTAAGTCGCATCGCTCACCCGATGCTCGCGGTGCGCCTCGCTGCAGAACTCGTACACGACCGCCTCGTCCGCCTTGAGATCCCACGGCCGCCCGCCGGCTGCGAGCGCGACGATCGCCGTCGGCGCAAGACCCGAGCGTTCGGCCTCCGGCGCATGCACGTGCCACTCGTAGGCTTGCCGGAAGTGGCGTGCCGTGACTAGGATCGCGAGCTCGCGCAGGCGCGGCTCGAGCGCGCTGTCGTAGCGCAGGAATTCGCCGAGGCGCTGCGCGCGATCGAGCAGCTCGGGGCTGCGCAGCAGCGGCACGAACGGACCGAACAGCGCACCGCGCCGGCCGCGGATCAGCGCATCGGCCGCACGCCGTTGCGCCTCGCTCATCTCATCCGGCGGGATCGGCGGCAGGCGGTCGTGCGCGTCAGTCGAGGCGGTACTCATGCTCAGAAGGGTACCGACATGCCGGCGAAAAAGCCCCTGCGCGGACCGTACGGAGGCGAAGGCATGACTCACGCCCACGTTCACCTGCCGGTGGTAGGGCAGGTGGGCGCCGTTCGGGATGCTGGTGCCGTCGGGCAGCGGCAGCTCGCTGCGCAGGCCCGAGCCGAACAGCAGGTCGGTGCTGAAGCGTGGCGCTCACCGCACGGTCATGCGGCCGGCGTCCCGA
>Ga0335081_10002634_pt1 | contig 28257 bp, 27 predicted proteins | sample Lox_Sample_35_FD_206713 | JGI IMG/M metagenome (GOLD analysis project Ga0335081, IMG submission 206713) | Soil microbial communities from Loxahatchee National Wildlife Refuge, Florida, United States - Lox_Sample_3.5 | ecosystem: Environmental > Terrestrial > Soil > Wetlands | place: USA...
CTGTTCGCGCCGACCACCGGCGTCGATCACACCATGGGCCTCGACTGGGTGCTCAAGGCCTTCATCGTCGTCGTCGTCGGCGGCATGGGCAATCTCGGCGGCTCGATCGCCGCCGCCATCTTCGTCTCCTTGCTTGAATCCTACGCCACGATCTGGCTCGACCCGTCGCAGGCCGTGATCGTGTCCTTCGTCGTGCTGATCCTGACGCTGTTGTTCCGTCCCACCGGCTTGTTCGTCCCGACACCGAAATGACCACCACCCCGACCGCCCCCACCGCTCCCGTGCCGCTCGGCAAGGCCCTGCCGCTCGGCAGGACCGGATACTTGAACCACACTACTATGTTCTGGATCGGCTTCGCCGTGGTGATCGCCGTGCTCGCCGCGGCGCCGCTGGTGCTGCCGGAATTCTGGCGCCGCTTCCTCACCGAGGCGCTGATCTGGGGCCTGCTCGCGATGTCGTCCGATCTCTTGATCGGCTACACCGGCATGGTCTCGTTCGGCCATTCCGCGTTTTTCGGGCTGGGCATGTACGGCGCCGGCGCGGCGCTGCTGATGCTCAAGCCGGCCAATCTCTGGCTCGCCATGGTGTGCGGTCTTGCCGGCGCCGCCGGCGCCGCATTGTTCGTCGCCTATTTCTCCACGCGCCTGCGCGACATCTATTTCGCCATCACCACGCTGATCTTCAGCCAGATCTTCTATGTCATCATCTTCACCTGGACATCCGTCACCGGCGGCGAGAACGGTCTGATCTTCACCCGTCCGCACCTGACGATTCCATTCATCTACGACGCGCGCTTCACCACGACCACCATGCACTGGTTCGTGCTCGCCGTCGTCACCGCCTCCTATCTGATCCTGCGCCGCGTCACCCAGTCGCCGTTCGGCATGGTGCTGCAGTCGATCCGCGAGAACGAGCCGCGCACCCGCGCCATCGGCTATTCGGTGGCGCGCTACAAGATGGTCTCGGTGATGCTGTCCGGCCTGTTCGCTGGCCTCGCCGGCGTACTCTACGCCATCCAGAACGAGTTCGCCGCGCCCAATTTCGTGTTCTTTCTCACCTCCGGCGAGACGGTGATCTATAACGTCATGGGCGGCATCGGCACCCTGGTCGGGCCGATCCTCGGCGCCGGATTCTTTCAGCTTGCGCGCGAGCTCCTGTCGCGGCTGTTCGGCGATCAATTCCCCTATCTGATCCCGCTCGGCCTGCTTTTCATCGTGATGATCATTTTCCTGCCGCAGGGGCTGTTGGGCTTCGCACGGCGCTGGCTCAACCGGTAGCGGTTGATAAGCCGCGGCTTGTTGCATCGCGTCGGCGGCCTCTCCGATTGAGCGGCGTTGCAATGTTGGCTAGAGTTGTTTGCGAATCCTCAATTTTGGGTCGAGGAACAACAATGCCCCGGCCGGATTTTTGCTCCCTTTGCACCGCCAGGCCCGGTCTGAAATCCGCGGTCGCGCTGCTCACGGCCTTGTTCCTTGCCGTATTTGCCAACGCAGCGCGCGCCGAAACGCCGGCGGGCTGCGCTTTACCGCCCACCAGCGAGCTCATCGCCTACCGCTGCAAATTCTACGACAGCGATATGGCGAACGCCGTCGTGCCTGCGCGCGACTGGATCAAATGGCGCGCCGCCTATGCCCGCAATCCGGCGCTGGTTCTCGATATCGACGAAACGTCGCTGTCAACCTGGGAGGTGATGTACCACAATCACTTCGTCTACATTGCCGACGGCCCCTGCAATTTGGCCAAAGCCTCGCTTTGCGGCCAGCGGGCGTGGGAGCACATGGCCCGCGCTCCGGCGATCAAGCCGACACGCGATCTGTTCGATTTCGCCAAAGCCGAGCGCGTCGCCGTCTTCTTCGTCACCGGGCGTGACGAGGCCGCGGTGGAGCGCGCCGCGACCGAGGACAATTTACGGCGCGCCGGCTATGCCGGATGGAAGCGCCTCTATTTTCGCACCGGCGGATTTGGCGGCGTCGCGCCGTTCAAGACCTGGGCGCGGGGCCAAATCGAAGCCCACGGCTACACGATCATTGCCAATGTCGGCGATCAATGGAGCGATCTCGACGGCGGCCATGCCGAGCGCGTCTTCAAGTTGCCGAATCCGTTTTACACCATTCCCTAGCGTATCAATTGCCGGACGACTTGCCGAGGAACGCCGTGAGCGCGGCGACGTCCTTCTTGTCGCCGTCGAAATCCTCGGCGATGCGCTCGTAGAAATGCGCGGCGCCTTCGTACAGCTCCTTGGCGGCCGGGTCGTCGCCGACGAAGCCCGCGATCTCGTGCATCTCGGCGATCCAGCGATAGGCCTTGGGCGGCATCAGCGCCAAGCCGCGCTTGAACCAGGCGAACATCTCCTTCTGGCTGCCGCTCAGCTCCTTGAACAGGTCGTCGGCGGTGCCAGCGCGCGAGGCCGCCAGCATCATCGCCGCGCCGATCGCCTGCGTGCCCTTGGTGATCCCGGCGTACGACATCTTCAATGCCGAGGCGGCGCTGAGCGCGCCCCCGAGCACGCGGACGTCGAGGCCGTAGTCCCGCAACGTGGCAAAGCGTGGCGCCGCCGGGCCTGAGGCGTAGAAGCGCGGGCTGCCCTTCACCTTGTCCGCGCCCGGGGCTTGCGGCGCCGGCGGCGAGCCGATGATGCCGGAATCGACGAACGGACAGTCGGTCGGCGCGATCACTGCGGCGACCTTGTCGACGGTGCGCGGATTGATGGCGTTGCAGTCGACATAGACCGGCTTTGAGTTGCTCGCCTTCAGCGCCGGCTGGAAGCGCTCGGCCAAAGCCACCGCGTCGCCCGGCGGCAGGATCGAGAGGATGAAGTCGGAAGCCGCAATCTCCTCGTCGCTCGCCGCCGCCATGCCCGCGGCTCTGGCCCGCGCCGCGGTCTCCTCGCTGCGGCCCTCGAGCGAGGTCAGCACCTTGACGCCGTTATCGAACAGGCGCTTGCCGACGCCGGCGCCCATCATGCCGGGCGCGATCACTGCAACGACAGGAGTCATGAAATCCTCGTTTCTGGAGCGAGGATCAGCATAGCAGCTTCGCAGGTTTTTGCGCTAGGCGGCGCGGCACCGGCCGCGCCCTACGCGGTTTCGCAGCCTTGCGGAATTTCGGCGGCGCTGTTCAGGCGCCGACGCAGCGCCGGCACGCGGCCGTCGGCGCCCGGCTGATAGTAGACGCTGTAGCGCGCCAAGACTTCGGCGAATACCTGGGCGTCGGCCAGCTTCTTCACCTCAAACGAGTCGAAACCGGCGCGGGCGAGAAAGTGGAATTGGTCGCGCAGCACGTCGCCGGTGGCGCGTAGCGTGCCGCGAAAGCCGTAAGTCTCGCGCAGAAGCCGCGCCTGGCTATAGGCGCGGCCGTCACGGAATTTGGGGAAGTGAAGCGCGACCAGCGTCAGATGGCCGAGCCAAGGCGCAAGCTCGGCGACGCGGCGGTCGTTCGGCCAGGCCACGCCGAGCGAGCCGTCGCGGCGGATCAATGTGCCGGCTTCCGCCAGGAAGCGCTTCGCCGACACAATCACCGGCACGCGGTCCGGCACCGGCGCATCGTCGGCAATGGCGACGTAGCGGTCGTCGACGATGCGGCCGCCTTCAACGAGTGGCATAGACGCGCTCCCTGAACGGTTCGACGCCGAGGCGCTTGACGGTGTCGATGAACAATTCGTCCGGCCCTTGCCGCAGCTCGCGATAGGCCGCGGCGATGTCCTCGACTACGTCGGCCACCTGGGCATAGGGCACCGCCGGCCCGATCAGCGCCCCGAGCGCGGCGTTCTCGTCGGCCTTGCCGCCGAGCGTGATCTGATAGAACTCCTCGCCGTTCTTCTCGACGCCGAGAATGCCGATATGGCCGACGTGATGGTGGCCGCAGGCATTGATGCAGCCGGAAATGTTGATGTGCAGGCGGCCGAGGTCGCGCGCCAGATCGCCGTCGCGGAACCGCCGCGTCAATTCCTGCGCGATCGGGATCGAGCGAGCGTTGGCGAGGCTGCAATAATCGAGGCCGGGACAGGAGATGATGTCGGTAACGAGACCGACATTGGGCGTAGCGACGCCGGCGGCGGCGAGCGCGCGCCATAGCGCAAGGAGATCGCGCTGGGCGACGTGGGGCAGCACCAGGTTCTGCTCGTGGCCGACGCGAACTTCGCCGAACGAATAGCGGTCGGCCAGGTCGGCGATCGCATCCATCTGCGCGGCGGTGGCGTCGCCCGGCGTGCCGCCTTCGGGTTTCAGCGACAGCGTGACGATGGCGTAGCCCGGCACCTTGTGGTTGGCGACGGCATTGCTCACCCAGACGTCGAAGTCGCGGTCGGCGCGGCGCGCCGCGGCGAGTTCGGGCGGCGAGTCGTCGAGGCGCGCATAATTCGGATAGACGAAGCGCCCGGCGATTCCGCTGACCGCGGCTGAATCGAGCTTGAGCGCGCCGTCTTTGATGGTCTGCCACTCGGCGTCGACCTCCTTGGCGAAAGCCGCGGCGCCGAGATCGTGGACCAGAATCTTGATGCGCGCCTTCCAGACATTGTCGCGCCGGCCGAACTGGTTGTAGGTGCGCAGCACCGCCTCGACGTAGCTCAGCACGTCGGCCTTGTGCAGAAACGGCTTGATGGTCTGGGCGAGGTAGGGCGTGCGGCCGAGCCCGCCGCCGACCATGACCTCGAAGTCGGTTTCGCCCGCCGCGTTGCGATGCAGCCGCAGCGCCATGTCGTGAATGCGCAGCGCCGCGCGATCGTGCGCCGAAGTGCCGACCGCGATCTTGAACTTGCGCGGCATGAACGAGAATTCCGGATGCAGCGTGACGTGCTGGCGGATCACCTCGGCGAAGATGCGCGGGTCTTCGATCTCGTCGGGGGCGACGCCGGCCCATTGATCGGTGGTGATGTTGCGCACGTTGTTGCCGCTGGTCTGCATGCCGTGCATGCCGACTTCGGCGAGCTCGGCCATCGCCTCCGGCAGCTCCTCGAGCTTGATCCAGTGGAACTGAATGTTCTGTCGCGTGGTGAAATGGCCGTAGCCGCGATCGTAGCGGCGCGCCACGTGCGCCAGCGCGCGCAGTTGCGCCGACGACAGCGTGCCGTAGGGAATGGCGATGCGCAGCATGTAGGCGTGCAGCTGCAGGTAGACGCCGTTCATCAGCCGCAGCGGTTTGAATTCCTCCTCGGTCAACTGGCCGGAAAGCCGCCGCGCCACCTGATCGCGAAACTCGGCGACGCGCTCGGCGACGAGCGTGCGGTCGAAGGCGTCGTAGACGTACATTGCCTTCCTCGGAGACGCGCTAGATGCCGAACGTCACCGGCAGCTCGATGGTTGGACCGCCGAGACGGATGAGCTCGCGCAGATTGCCGGGCCGCACCTCGCCGCCCGGCGACAGCTTGACCGGCGCGATATAGGAGCCGACGGCGCGCAGATCGTCGGCGACCGCGGCGTCGATCAGCCGATTGGCGCCGGTGGCGTCGGTCGCAATCGCGGCATCGTCGAGATGGGTGGTCCAGCCGCCATCGGCGCGGCGATAGACCACGGCGCCGTCGGCGACGCGGTTGGCAGTGACCACGACCGGCCCGGTGATCTTGATTTTCTTTTGGTCGAGCGGCGACGTCATTGGCGGCCTCGTTCGCGGGAGCGGTTTTCGAGCGCGGCGACAAAGGCACGAACGCTGCCCCGCCGCGAAGAATGTTCTTCTATATATGGCTGTCTATCCCGTCGCAAACAGTAGAATTTTCTACCAAATCGCGACGCCGGAGTGGCAAAGAGCCATCGGGCCGTCGGGCGAAACGGGAACAATCTTGTTCACGCCAAGCGAAACCGAAGCTGCGTCCTGCACCGGCCGGGACTCCAGCGCGACCTTTGGCAGCTTCGCCGGCCGCTTACCATCGCAGCGGCCAGCGCATAGACTTTGGCCGATCCCGAAACGCTGGGAGGCGGCGCTTGGCGCCGTGAGTGGGGCGATGACGGCACTACTCCGCCGGAATTTTCTGCAGCTTGCCGCAGCGGCTGCCGCCGTTGCGCCATGGCCCTGTCGCGCCGCGACGCTCGACTATCCCAACCATCAGGTGCGCATCATCGTCGGCTTTCCGCCCGGCGGCCCGACCGACATTTATGCGCGGCTGATGGGCCAATGGCTGGCGCAGCGGCTGAATCAGCCGTTCGTCGTGGAAAACAAGCCCGGCGCCGGCTCGACCATCGGCATCGGCGAGGTGGTGCATTCGCCGCCCGACGGCTACACGCTCGGGCTGGTCTCGACCTCGGCGGCGATCAGCGCCTCGTTCTATCCCAATCTCGATTTCGAGCTCATCCGCGACATGGCGCCGGTGTGCGGCATCACGCTGGTGCCGCTGGTCATGGTGACGCATCCTTCGGTGCCTGCGAAAACCGTTCCCGAATTCATTGCCTACGCCAAGGCCAATCCCGGCAAGATCAACATGGCCTCGGTCGGCAACGGCACCACGCCGCAATTGGCCGGCGAATTGTTCAAGATGATGGCCGGCGTCGATCTCTTGCACGTGCCCTATCGCGGCGCCGCGCCCGCGATCACCGATCTGCTCGCCGGGCGCGCGCAGGTGATGTTCGAAGCGATGTCGACGCTGGTGGCCTACATCCAGTCCGGCAAGCTCAACGCGCTCGCGGTGACGCTGCCGCAGCGTTCGGCGATCTTCCCGGACGTGCCGAGCGTCGGCGAATTCCTGCCGGGCTACGATGCCGCGGTCTGGTTCGGCATCGGCGCGCCGAAGAAAACGCCGGCCGACGTCGTCGACAAGCTGAACAAGGAGATCAATGCCGGGCTGAGCGATCCGGCGATCGCCGCCAAGATCAAGGACCTCGGCGGCATCGCGCTGACCGGGCCGCCGTCGGCGTTCGCCAAGCACTTCGTCGGCGATACCGAGAAATGGGCCAAGGTGATCAAGGCCGCCAACATCAAGCCGGAATAGCGTCAGTTTCTCGAACATGACGGCCGCGACCGTTCTCATCCCGACGCACGAACACGTCGAAACGCTGCGCCACGCGGTCGCCTGCGTGCAGCGCCAGAGCTTGCAGGACTTCGAATTGTTCATCGTCGGCGACGGCGTCGCCGAGGCCGCGCGCGACGTGGTCGCCGCGCTCTCCGCCGCCGACCGCCGCATCCGTTTCTTCGATTATCCAAAAGGGCCGCGCCACGGCGAAATCCATCGCCACGACGCCTTGCAGCACGCCACGGGCCGCTTCGTTGCCTATCTCGGCGACGACGACTGCTGGATGCCCAATCACCTGACGGTGTTGGATGAGCTCTTGCGCGACGCCGACTTCGGCCACACGCTGCAGGTCGGCGTCAACGGCGACGGCGAGCTTCTGGTGCTGCCGGCCGACCTGGAGAACGCAGGCTTCCGCCGCCGCATGCTCACGGAATTGTTCAACCGCTTCGATTTCACCTTCGCGGGCCACACGCTCGCGGCTTATCGCCGGCTGCCGCACGGCTGGCGCACCACGCCGCCCGACTTTCCCTGGACCGATCTGTATATGTGGCGGCAATTCCTCGCCGAGCCGTGGTGCCGCGCCCGGTCGGCGATGATCCCGACCGGCATCAACACCTGGACCCACCGGCGGCCTCATCTCACCGACCGCCAGCGCGCCGACGATCTGGCCGCTTGGTGCGCGCTGTCGGTCACGCCCGCGTTCCGCGAACAGCTTTGGGCCAAGATCGCAACATGCTTCGCCAACGAGTCGGTCGCCTACGAGCTCGAACACGCCGAGCTGAAGGCGCAGTTCGTGGCGATAAAACATTCGATGTCGTGGCGCATCACGCAGCCGCTGCGCCTGTTGCGGCAACGCCTGGGGTTGAGCTCCACCTCGACCTGATTTCGATTCGACGCCGGCTCAGCCCGCCGGCTCGAAGGCAAAGGTTAAGCCCTTGCGCACCACATGACCGAAGCCCGGCGCGTTGACGTGGGCGCCGGCGATAGCGAAGCGCTCGCTCGCCGCCATGTCGAGGATGCGCTTGCGCGAGACGATGGCCTGATCCTTGTCGAGATCGTAGGTCAGCGCCGCGTCGGGATGGGAGATCTGAATCGCCGAAAGGTGCACCACGTCGCCCAGCGCCATGAAGCCGCCGCCCGGCGCGGCCAGGAGCCAGCAGGTGTGGCCCGGCGTATGGCCGGGCGCCAGCACCGGCGTGAAGCCGAGATATTCTTCGCCGTCGCGGACGCGGCGGACGCGATCGAGATAGGGCTTCATGTTGATCGCGGTGCGCTCGCGATTGCCCTTGGTCCGATCGGGATCGCTCGCGCCGTGCGGCCGCATCCAGAAGTCGGCCTCGGTCTGGTGCACCACGATCTCGGCGTTCGGACAATGCGGCAGGCCGGCATCGTCGACCAGGCCGTTGGCGTGATCGGGATGCAGGTGCGTCATGACGATATGGGTCACGGCGCTCGGCTCGACGCCGGCCGAGCGCAAATTCGCCGGCAGCTTGCCGAGGGTGGGCTGCATGGTGTTGCCGGCGCCGGCGTCGATCAGAATGATCTTGCCGTTGCGGCGGATCATGAAGTTGTTGACCGGGATGTAGAGCGAACCGTCGGGGGTGCCGACCAGCTTGTCGGCCGTCGCGCGGTCCATGCCGAGGACGAGGTCGAGCGAGGTTTTCAGGATACCGTCGCTCAACCCCTGCACTTCGACGTCGGCGACCCGCATGCTCGGCAATGCCATATCAGAACCCTTCCCTGGTCAGCGCCACCATGCAGCCGGCGGAGATCACCACGGCGACCGCAAGCACCGCGAACGGCGCAACGAAGCCGCCGCCGGAATACGCCAGGATGTAGCCGATCATCACCGGGGAGAACGCGCCGAACATCTGGGTGACGAAGGCGCGCACGCCTTGCGACTTGCCCATGTCGGCGGTGCCGACCACGCTGTGCATCAGCATCTCGGCGCAGGAAATGCCGACCTGCTGCGCGCACAACGCGCAGATCATGAACACCACGCTCCAGGTCGCGCTCGGCGCCAGTGCCGCCGCCATCAAGAACACGGCGGCGCCGGCCCAGCCCAGCCCCGCGAACGGCGCGCGGCGGAACACGCGGTCCGAGGCGTGGCCGACGACCAGGATCGTCACCACGGCGAAGCCGTAGATCACGAAGGTCAGGTAGCCGGAGGTCGAGAACGTAAAATGCCGCGCGGTGCGCAGATAGGTCGGCAGCCAGCCCGACCAGCCCCAGAAGAACACCGCGTTGAACGAGATCGCGATCGTCATCAGCCAGAAGCGGTGGTTGCTCCAGACGCTGGTGACATCCTTCAAGATGCGGCCCGGCGCATCGGTGTTGTTCTCGATGGCGCCGGAATGAATGAGATCGAGCTCGGAGGCGTTGACCGCCGGATTCTGCTCCGGCTTGTCGCGCACCAGGAACCACACCATCGGCAGCGGCACGATCAGTGCCAGAAGGCCGAGCGCCACGAATTGCCCGCGCCAGCCGATGGCCACGATCAAGTAGGTGACGACGAGGCCGACCAGCATCGGCCCGATCATGGTGCCGATCCACCAGTACGACGTCGCCTTGCCGCGTTCGCGCAGCGCGAACCAGTTGGCGACCAGCGCCAGCGTCACCGGATAGCAGGCCGCCTCGCCGGCGCCGAGCGCGATGCGCGAGGCAAGCAGCATGCCGTAGCTCTGCGCCATCGCCGACCAGAAGCAGGTGATCGCCCAGATGACGAGGCTGACGAGGATGGAATTGCGCGGCCCATAGCGCGTCACCGCCCAGCCCCAGACCGGCGCGGCGATGCCGTAGGAGATGAACAGGCTGCCGACCAGCCAGCCCAGCTCCTTGGTCTGGCCGGCGAGCTGCATGTCGCCGAGGAATCCCGGATTGGCGATGACGATCGAGATGTTGCTCTTGTCGAACATGGACATGATCCAGTAGGCCAAGAGCGTCGGCGCGATGTAGGTCCAGCGCACGCGGGTCGCGGCGGCGATGCCGGCGGCGTCGCGTGAAATCCCCTGCGGAGCGGTGATAGCCATCTGATCCTCCCGGCGGCGCGCGGTTTCTACGTTTTGCCTGCAGCAAGGCCGTCAGCCGGTGCCGCGCAAGTCGCGCAATCTCGCCGGCAAAATCTTGCCCGCACGGCGAAACTTGTCAACAATGCGCGGCATGACGGAAACGTTGGGCCCGCATGCGGCTGCGCGCAGCGGTAGCACCGCCGAAGTGTTCGCCGCTTTCCTCAAGCTCGGGCTGTCGAGCTTCGGCGGCCCGATCGCACATCTCGGCTATTTCCGCGACGAGTTCGTGGTGCGGCGAAAGTGGCTCGACGACAAAACCTATGTCGACCTCGTGGCGCTGGCGCAGTTCCTGCCGGGTCCCGCTTCGAGCCAAGTCGGATTTTCCATCGGGCTGTTGCGCGCCGGCGGCCGCGGCGCGCTCGCGGCGTGGACCGGCTTTACGCTGCCGTCCGCGATTGCGCTCGTTCTGTTCGCGTACGGCGCCGGCGCGCTGAAGGGGCCGGCCGGAACCGGGCTCCTGCACGGTCTCAAGCTCGTTGCCGTCGCCATCGTGGCGCAGGCAGTGTGGGGCATGACGCGCACGCTCACTCCGGACCGGGAACGCGCCTCGATTGCGGCGATCGCGGCGCTGATCATTCTGTTCAGCACTTCCTCGGTCGCGCAGATCGGCGCGATCGCGCTCGGCGGCCTCGCCGGGCTCTGGCTTTGCCGCAGCGAGCCTGCGGCGGCGGCCGACCATATCGCCATTCCGGTGTCGCGCACGGTAGGCCTCGTCTGCCTGACGATTTTCTTCGCGCTGCTGATCGGCCTGCCGATCGTGCGCAGTTTCGCATCCTGGCAGGGCGTCGCGCTGTTCGAGGCCTTCTATCGGTCCGGCGCGCTGGTGTTCGGCGGCGGCCATGTGGTGCTGCCGTTGCTGCGCCAAGCCTTCGTGACGCCGGGCTGGATCAGCGACACCAGCTTCCTCGCCGGCTATGGCGCGGCCCAAGCGGTGCCGGGGCCGCTTTTCACGTTCGCCGCCTATCTCGGCACTGTCGTCAGTCCGTCGCCGCATGGCGTTGCCGGCGCGGCGCTGGGTCTGATCGGCATTTTCCTTCCCGGAATGCTGATCCTGACCGGAACATTGCCGTTCTGGGATAATTTTCGCAAACGCGCCGGCGCACAGGCGATGATGCGGGGCGTCAATGCCGCGGTCGTCGGTCTGCTCGGCGCAGCCTTGTACAATCCGGTCTGGACCAGCTCGGTGAATACGCCGGGAGATTTCGGCGTCGCGCTGGTCGGTTTCGTGCTGCTCACCGCCTGGCGCGCGCCACCGCTTCTGGTCGTCGTCGTCAGCGCGCTTGGCGGCATTGGCTTGGCTTTCGCCCAAGGCTGATCGGGTGCGCCCCGCGCGGGCATTGAAGAGGTCGAAGCGTGGCAAGCTTCAGAGATCGCGCCGCAGCTGCAGCCGTCGCCGCGTTGCTGGCGGCCGCGCCTGGCGTCGCGACCGCGGGACCGCCCTTCCGTACCGACGATCCCGAGCCGGTCGACTATCAGCATTACGAATTTTACACGTTCACGACGGGTACCCATGTCAGCGGCGACACATCGGGTGTCCGTCCGGCATGGGAGTTCAATTACGGCATCATCCCGAATGGACAGTTCCACATCGCCGCCGGCGGCGCCTTCGACAGCCCCGCCGGCGCACCCTCGCAATGGGGATACGGCGATACCGAAATTGGCTTCAAGTACCGTTTCATCGAAGAGGACGAAAAGGGCCTGCGTCCGATGGTCGGCGTGTTTCCGACGGTCGAGGTCCCGACCGGAGATCAGAGCCTCGGCCTTGGTGCGGGCCATGTGCGCGTCTTCCTGCCGGTCTGGCTGCAAAAGCTCTTGGACGACGGTTGGCTCACGTATGGTGGCGGCGGGTACTGGATCAACAATGACGCCACCCTTGGTGACAAGAATTATTGGTTCTTCGGCTGGCTGTTGCAGAAGCAAGTGACGAAGCAGCTCGCGATCGGCGGCGAACTATTTCATCAGACCGCCGATACCATCGGCGGCAAAGACAGCACCGGATTCAACATCGGCGCCATCTACGATTTTGACGAGCACAATCATCTGCTGCTGTCCGGCGGAGCGGGCATCCAGAACGCTTCTACGACGAATCTGTATTCGTGGTATGTCGGATATCAAGTCACCGGGCCATAGCCGGCGGCATGATCCGCAAACGCCGGCACCAGCTGTGCGAGCAGCGCCTGCTCGCCAACCGAGTCAGAAATCAATTTACTTTCGCGGCACCAGCGCCGCGAGCTCGGGGAACGGCTGATAGGCAGCATCGGCGCATTGGCCCGGCTCGGCGTCGACGACCTGGTTGAGATTGCCGGCGAGATAGATCGCGATCTTTTCGCGGTGCTGGGCGCGGCCGGGGAACAGCACGCAGACCACGTAGTGCTCGCCGGCGCCGACCTGCTTGATCACCGGCGTGCCGATCTGCGCGTTGAGAAAGTCGGCGCGGTCGAGCAGCACCGTCGACAGAAACGTCGCGATCTCGCTCTTGTAGTTCGACGGAAGCACATTGGTTTCGGTGATCGGCGGCGGCTTCTGGTTGAGGCTGCAGCCGGCGACGGCGGCGGCCAACAGCACCGCTACGGCTTTGTGCGCTTTGGTCATGGCCACGCCGATCATTCGTCGGGCGACGGCCCGCACCAGCCGGGCAGATAATCGCCGTCGGTGCTCTTTGCCAGCTGCAACGCCTTTTCCAGGGCGTGATCGAAATCGCGCTCGATGAATTTGCGCTTGAGGCGCCGGCGCAGGAAGTCGGCCCAGATGAACTCGCTGAACGGCGTCGTGTCCTTGGCGAAGCCGCCGGTGCGGCGCAGTTCGCCGGCGAGCGAGCGGAACGGATCGTCGATCAGGCCGGTCACCGCTTTGGGCAGTTCCTTGTAATTGCGGCGGCGGCCGTCGTCGTCGAACGGATGCATCCAGTTACGATTGTCCATCACGAACCAGAACGCGTCGGTGTCGAGCTTGCTCAAATTGGCGATCACCGTCACTGCGACCTCCTCGACGCCTTCTTCGTGCAGCGCCCGGGCCAGATGATGATGGTCGATGACATAGTGCCGCTGCTTGGGGCCGAGGATCACCGGAATCATATGTTTGCCGAGAAACTTCGCGTCCTTCTTCTTGTCCAGCTCGCGCCAACGAGCGCGCTTGGCCTCGACCTCGCGCATGCCGACGGTGATCTGGGTCGGGCGCAGCTCGAGAATTTTGACCGGCGTCAGTCTCGGTTCGCGAACGCTCATGGTCGGCTCCTCCGAAAGCCCCTGGCGCGCGATCATAGCGGGATCGCGTTCGATCTAAAAGTAATCGCCCGGCGCTTGGCGGCGCCGGGCGAGTCTTTGGACCGTGACCTTTGGCCGCTCAGCGCGCCAGCGGATCGGGCCGGATTTGGATGTGCACCGCCATCGGCGTCATGCCCTTGCCGCCCTCCTTGAGCCAGGGCGTACGGTCGCCTTCCGACGACCACAGCCCGCGGCCCTTCCAGCCGGTGTTCGGATCGTCGATGCGGGCATCGAGGCCCTTGGCATAGAAACCGAGCGGGTATGGGATGCGCAGCGTCACCATCTTGCCGTTGACCAGCGCGGCAAAGCCATCGTTCTCGTTGGCCGTCGAGATCGGCACGTTGTTGCCCAGGCCGACCGCGTTATGCTGGTCGACCCAGGTGTAGTAGCTGGCCTCGGCCGAGTTGTCGCCAATGCCCTGGAAGCCGGGGCCGGGATACTTGTAGAACGTCCAGCCCTCGGGGCAGTGGTCGCCGGTGGCCTTCGGCCCGTTCAGCGGTCCCTTGCACTTCGAGCGGTCGAAGCTGCCGAGATGGCCGCTCGCCAGCGACACCCAGACCACTCCCTTACCGTCGATATCGCCGCCGCGCGGGCCGAAGCCCGGCATCGGCACGAAATAGATTTCGGTGAGCTTGGTCTTGGGATCGAAGCGGGCGACGCCGCCTTTGCCGGCAAACACGTTGACGGTGAACCAGACCGAGCCGTCGACGGGATTCGGCATCACCGCATAGGTGCCGGAGCCGCCGACCCGCATGTCCTTGTCCGGCTCCATCGGCTTGCCGGGCTCGGTGTAATCGTCGAGCCGGCCGTTGCCGTTGGTGTCGATCACGAACGGCGCCCAGCCTTGGGCCTTTTCGGCGCTGCCGGTTTCGTCGAACACCTTGGTGTCGAACCAGCCGGCGAGCTCGCCGCCGCCCGACGTCCACAAAGTGTTGTCCTTGTCGAAGCCGAATTGCAGATGGTGGGTGCCGAAGCAGGTGTCGATGAAGGTGAACTTCTGCGTCTTCGGGTCGTACATCGCGAGCTGCCGCTCGTTCGAGTCGATCGGGAACGCCTTGGCGTACGGATTGTCCGAGCCCTTGCGGCAGAATGCCGGCGTGCCGGGCGCATGATTGGTCCCGGTCATCCACACGCGGCCTTTGTTGTCGAACATGTCGTTGTGATTGTCGAACTTGGTGTCCCAGACTTTTTCCATGCCCCAATAGGCCGACGGCGCCAGCGGCTTCTCGATCGCGGCATGGCCGGGGCCGAAGGCTTCCGGCACGTCGGCACCTTCCGGCGGCGTGATGTAGGAGACTTTCGCCGTCTTCGGATCGAGCACCGGCAGATGGTCGGTGGCGTATTCCGGCGAGCCGTAGAGCGGGCCGTTGGCGTTGACCGTAGGATTGCGCTTGTCGGACGAGATCAGGTCGTGGAGATACTGCTTCTCGTTGCCCCAGTCCCAGGTCGTGACCACGATATTGCGCTCGACGCCCTGCGGCCGCGGCGGCTTGGCGAACGGCAATTCGCCCTTGGCGATGCGATCGGTCCAGTCGCCGAAATATTTCAGCGGCACGCTGTTGAACTTGCCGGCCATCGGATTGACCATCAGCGGCGCGGCCTGACCCGACTGGATGCGCCGTGCCCAGGCTTCCTCGCCGCTCTTGAAGGTGCCGAGCTGCGACGGGATGGTGCGCGTCGCCAATTGCCCGAGCTGATGGCAGCCGACGCACGCCTGGTTCTTGATCGTGGTCAGCCAGTCGGCCTGGGTCAGCTTGTCGGGAATGTCGCTCTTGCCGTTGAACTGGTCTGCGGCCGGGATCTTCAGCATCGAGTACCAGTAGATCGCCGGATAGTACTGCGCCGCGGCGGCGTCGTTCGGCGCCAGCACCGCGGTGAGGTTCAAATGCTTGCCTGGCTCGCCGTCGACCTTGGGCGAGTCGACCAGGCCGTAGCCGCGCACCCACACCTGATATTTGGCTTTCGGCAGGTCCGGCACCACGTAGCGGCCCTGGTCGTCGGTGACGACCATCTTGGCGTAGCGGGTGCCGAGATCGTGGGTCTCGGCGATCACCCAGACGCCGGCCTCGGCGCCGTGCGGGCTCTTGACGACGCCGCTGATCGACTTTGCGTCGATCGGGACATTTTGCGCGCTCAGCCGCGCCGGCATCGCCACCAGGAACGCGGCGACCGCGATCGCCGCCACGCCGCAATACAAGGCTCGCTTCATCAGAGACCTCCCGTTCAGGAATCCGGTGCGCGGCCAGCTTTCGCGCCCGATCCATGTTGTGATTTCGTGGGAATCTGCCCCACCGCCTGTTCACCCGCAAGGGGCATCGCGCGCAGCAATGTCGCGGTGCGAGGTCCCTATGGCGATATTGCATGCTGCGATCATTGGATCATTATGGGCGCATGGCCGCCTCCCAAGAATCACCCCAAACGTCAGGCAAAGATCGACCATGACGCTGTCACGGCGCACCCGATCCGTCCTGTTGGCCGTTGCGACGACGTTGCTGACGGGCGCGAGCCTGCATGCCGTCCGCGGCGAGGATCAAGCGCCGGCCGGCGCAGCGCCGGCCGCGGCACCGGCGGCAGTGCCGGCGACGGCGAAGGTCACGGCCGCGCCCCATCCCGATTGCCCAAGCGCGAGTTTCCGCATGGCCGTTGACGTCGGCCATACGCTCGATGCGCCCGGCGCGCTCAGCGCCCGCGGCGTGACCGAATATGCCTTCAACCTGCAGCTCGCGCAAAACATCAAGCAGGCGCTGGTCGGCGCCGGCTTCGCCAAGACCGAGCTCTTGATCACCGACAAGAAGCCGCCGCTCGGGTTGTTCGAGCGGGCGGCGGCCGCCAACCGCGCCGGGGCCGACCTCTTTCTCTCGGTCCATCACGACTCGGTTCCGGACAATCTGATCAAGACCTGGCAATACGACGGGCACGACGAGGGCTATAACGACGATTACCCCGGCTACGCCTTGTTTGTTTCCAAGGATAATGCCGAGCCCGCCGGCAGCCTGCAGTTCGGCCATCTGCTCGGCAAGGCGCTGCAGACGCGCGGCGTGGAATTCACGCCGCATTACACGCTCAAGCGGATGGGCAGCCATCGCCGCGAGCTGCTCGACCCCGATGGCGGTGTCTATCGCTTCGACCAACTGGTCGTGCTGCGCTACACCCACATGCCGGCGGTGCTGCTGGAAGCCGGCTCCATCGTCAACCGGCAGGAGGAGCTTGAGCTGGCGACGCCGGAGCGCCGCGCCGCGACCAGCGCCGCGGTCGTCGCCGCGGTCGAGGATTTTTGCGCCGAGCGCGCCCATCCGAAGATCGGGCAGCTGGCAAAGCGGCCGCCGGGCGGCCATGCCCGCGCCGGCATGCGTTGACGCTACGCCACCGCGTTTCGGCTGCGGCGGAACGCAAGCGTCGAGATGATCGTGAAATTGACGGCGCTGACGGCAACGCCGGTGGCAAAGGCCGGCGCATAATAGCCGAAGTGGTCGTACAGCAGACCGCCCATCCAGCTGCCCGTCGCCATGCCGGTGCCGCTGCACAGCAGCAGCGTCGGAATGCGCCAATAGGCCTGGCCCACCGGAAACAATTCGCGCGAGGTCAGCACATTGGCCGGCACGAGCCCGCTGAAGCCGAAGCCGAACAGCGCCGACACCGTGAACAGCCCGAACTCGTCCTGGGTGAGCAAAAACGCCGCGAGACCCAGCGTCTGGCAAGCCGAGCCGACCAGCATGGTGTAGAGGCCGCCGATGCGGTCGGACAGCGCGCCCCAGAACTGACGGCTCAAGAACGCCGAGCCGAGCAGCACCGACAGCATCGCCGCGCCGTGCACCGGGCTGATGCCGAGGTCGCTGCAGAAGGCGACGAGATGCGATTGCGGCATCGACATCGGCACGCAGCAGGTGAAGATGGCGCACATCTGCAAGGTGAAAACGAGATTGGCCGGCCAGCCCAGGACAGCGTTTTGCCGGCGCGCAGCGGCTATCGGCGCAGCGTGATGCGCAGTGTCCGGCGGCCTGCCGAGCACGATGAGCGCGGCCGGCACGATGAGGACGAGCTCGATTGCAGCGTAGGACAGCATGGCATCGCGCCATCCGGCGTGGGCGATGACGCGCTCGAAGATCGACGGCCAGAACGCGCCGGCGAGAAAGCTGCCGCTGGAAATCAACGCCAGCGCCGAGCCGCGGCGGCGGTCGAACCAGCGGCTGACATAGACGTAGGACGGCGCGTTGATGCCGCCGAGGCCGATCAGGCCGATGAACAGGCCGTGGCCGATGTAAAGCGGCAGCGGCGGGCCGAAGGTCGATAGCGCGAGCCCCGCGGCAATCATCAGCGAGCCGCCGATGACGGTCCAGCGAATGCCGACCCTTTCGGCGACGCGGCCCATCAGGATGCCGCCAAGCCCCGAGCCGATCCAAACCAGCGCGCCGGCGAGCGCCGGGATCGAGCGCTCGCCGTGGACCTCCGCGGCGATGTCCTTGAGCGCGACCACGGTGATCCAGGGCGCGCCGAACGCCACCGCCATGACCATCAGCACCACGGTCGCAACCACCCAGGACTGGCGCGTCTCGACCGACGGCAATGGCAAGGATGGCGATTGCAGCATGAGTATCGCGTTGCTGGCGCGCCCGGCAGGGCAAAGAGCTGGGACGGGTATACAGCGGGCCCGCCCGGCCGCCCACAATAAATGCTTCGGTCCGGGAATAAACGTCGGAGCCCACCGATCTCATCCCCACAAGCCGCATGGCTTGCCCCGTTTCGGCTGCAATGGAGATGAGCAAATGAGCCAATTCGATCGCGACGACGGCCTCAACCGGCGCAAGGTCCTCGAATGCATGACCTGGGTCGGAACCGGCGTGCTGTGGACGGTTTCCGGCGGGGTGCCGCATTCGTTGGGGATCATCGACGAGGCGCTGGCCGCCGACGCCAAGGGGCTGACCTTTCTGCAGATCAGCGACAGCCATGTCGGCTTCGACAAGCCGGCCAACCCGAATGCGCTCGGCACGCTGGAAGAGTGCATCAAGAGGGTCAACGCGCTGCCGCAAAAGCCGGCGTTCATGATCCATACCGGCGACATCAGTCATCTGTCGAAGCCGTCGGAATTCGACGATGCCGACCGCATCATCTCGCAGGCCCGCCTCGACGTGCATTACGTGCCAGGCGAGCACGATTTCCTCGACCCCGACTTGAAGCTCTACAAGGAGCGTTACGGCCGCGGCACCAAGGGCGCCGGCTGGTACAGCTTCGACGCCAACGGCGTGCACTTCATCGGTCTGGTCAACGTCGTCGATCTCAAGGCCGGCGGGCTCGGCAATCTCGGCAACGAGCAGCTCGAATGGCTCGAAGCCGACGTCAAGGGCCGCTCGGCGTCGACGCCGATCGTGGTGTTCGCCCACATCCCGCTGTGGACCGTCTATCCCGACTGGGGCTGGGGCACCCAGGACGGCGCGCAGGCGCTGTCGTACCTGAAAAAGTTCGGCTCGGTCACCGTGCTCAACGGCCACATCCACCAGGTGATGCAGAAGATCGAAGGCAACGTCACCTTCCATACCGCGCGCTCGACCGCGTTCCCGCAGCCGGCGCCGGGCCAAGCGCCCTCGCCCGGCCCGATGAAGGTGCCGGACGATCAGTTGCGCAAGATGCTCGGCATCGCCGACGTGACGTTCAAGCAGAACGAACAGCGGCTCGCCATCATCGACACCGCGCTGCAGAGCTGACGGAGCGGTCCGATGTTGCGAAGTGCAATCAGCGCGGCGCTGATCGGCGCCGCGGTCGGCTCGGTGTTGGCGGGCGGCGTTCTGGTCGCCGGCGCGCAGAACGCGGCAACGAAACCGGTCGAGGTGTCGATCGACAACTTCACCTTCAATCCGCAGACCTTGACGGTGAAGGCCGGCACCACGGTGACCTGGACCAACAAGGACGATATCCCGCACGGCATCGCCGCGACCGGCAACGCCTTCAAGCGCTCGGCCGCGCTCGACACCGATGACCACTATTCGTTCACGTTCACCACGCCGGGCACCTATCAGTACTTCTGCTTCCTTCACCCGCACATGACCGGGACGATCGTGGTAGAAGCGGCGACCGGGAGCAACGCGACGCCCTGATGCTCGACCGGCTGCAACGGCAGGCGTCAACGGCAGCGTGGATGGCCGAACCTGCGACCATGACCTCGACCGACGGCGTCGTCGACAGCGACACAGCGCGGCGTTTTCGCGACGCCGCGCTGCCCTATCTCGACGACGTCTATACGCTGGCGCGCTACCTGATGCGCAACGCCGCCGACGCCGAAGACGCAGTGCAGGAATGTTACCTGCGGGCGCTGCGCCATTTCGAAACCTATCGCGGTCCGGCGATGAAGCCGTGGCTGCTGGCGATCTTGAAAAACGTCTGCATGGCGGAATTCACGCGGCGCAACCGGCAGCCGGCGCCGGCCGAACAAGACCTTGACGACAACGAGATTCCGCTCTGGCAGGAACCGCAAGACTCGGCCGAGACGGAGCTGCTGCGCCGCGCCGACGGCGACACCATCCGCCGCCTGCTCGACGGCCTGCCGCAGCCGTTCCGCGAGACCATCGTGCTGCGGGAGATCAACGATCTTTCATACCGTGAGATTGCCGACATCGTGGGGGCACCGGTCGGGACCGTGATGTCGCGGCTGGCACGCGCGCGCGCCATGCTGCGCACGGCATGGAACGCCGAGGAACGATCATGACTTGCGACGAAGCTGAAATTCTCTTGCACGCGCTCATCGACGGCGAGCTCGATGCCGGCCACGCCCGCGAGGTCGAGGCCCATGTGGCAGGCTGCGCCGGCTGCGCCGAGAAGCTCGAAGCGTTCCGCGCGATGCGCGCGGCGCTCGCCGGGGCGAAGCTGAAACAAGCGGCGCCGCCGCAGCTGCGCAGCCGCATCGTTGCGGCGCTGGCGGTGCCGGAGGCGCCGGCCGCCCGGCGTCAATCCGGGCTTACCGCGCTACGCAGCGCCGCAGGCAAGTCATGGCGGACGTTCTTCGGCGGCTTCGCCGTCGGCGGCATTCTCTCCGCCGCCGTGGCGGCAAGCCTGATGCTCGCCGTCGTTCGCACCGATCAGAACCGCGAGATTGCCGGCGAGGTGGTGTCGGCGCACCTTCGCTCGCTGCAGGCCGGCCATCTGACCGACGTCGAAACCTCCGACCAGCACACCGTCAAGCCGTGGTTCAACGGCAAGCTCGACGTCGCGCCGCCGGTTATCGATCTCACCGCGCAGGGCTTCACCCTGATCGGCGGCCGGCTCGATTACATCAACGGCCAGCCGGTCGGCTCCATCGTGTACCGGCGGCGCAAGCACGTGATCAATCTGTTCGTCGCCCAGCAATTGGGCGCGGCGGTGCGCGGCACGACGGAGGCCAGCGTGCAGGGCTTCAATGTCCGCCATTGGCGCGAGGAGGGTCTCGACTTCTGGGCGGTCAGCGACATCGACGGCGCCGAGCTCGATGAATTCGTGCAGAAATTCGCCGCGGCGCTGCATTCGCCCGGCGGACCGTCGTGAGGGGCCCGGCGCAGGTTTGCTGACACCGCTCGCCCGTCCGCCGATTTTTCGGCGCAGGTTGTTCACACCGGCGGCGCTTCTCGCCTATAGTGCAGCAATAATGCTGCGCAACCTGGCCACCGCCTTTTGCCTCACCGTGATCGGCATCGTGTTCGGCGCTCCGGCATCGCAGTCGGAGCCGCAAACGGTGAAGCTCGATCTGTTCATGATCGACTACAAATTCATTCCCGACCATCTGACCTTCGAACACGACGTGCATTACCGCCTGCACATGGAGAACCACGGCAAGGAGACCCACGAGGTCACGGCGCCGACGTTCTTCTCGACCGCGACCATCGACAATCCCGGCGTGCTCAACCGCGAGCACACCGAGGTCGTGATGCAGCCCGGCGACGTCAAGGATCTGCTGCTCACCGCCCATAAGCCGGGCACCTACGACCTGCGCTGCTCCGATCACGATTGGAACGGCATGATCGGCGGCATCACCGTCCAGTGACCGCGCCGTCGCGCCGGGCGGCGGCCATACGACCGGATGCCGCAGCAGCCGTGGTTATGGGCAAGGCGCGGTTAAAAAACGTGCCGTTGCCACCGGCAAACCCCGGCCTGCCCCCACCCGTTCACGGCGGCGTGACGACAGCCGTCGCCTTGAATTATGCCAGCCACGCAAGTCTCGCCACGCGCGACAGGCTCGTATGCGCGACTGCCCCGTGAAAGACATTTTCTGGCGGCACTATTCTTGCTTCGAGGAATTAACGGAGGGGCGCTTCTGGGCGGGCTTCATGGGAGACCAGGAAGAAAGGAGTCGCCAATGTGTGACTTTAGCCTTCAAAGCGTTCGATCGCGGCCTGCGCAAGTGGGCGACAAGCTCGTAACACAAGACTTCGGGACGGGAACACGCGGGTTCGCCGCCTCGGACGATCGCGGCCTGGCCGTCTGCGTTTTGCCGGGCACGGAACTGGCCTTCGCCGGCGACGTTGCGTGCCTGCCGGCCGGCCTGCTTGGCTGGAAGACCAAGACGATCAACCACCGCACCGCCATCTTCCGCCAAGTCAACAAGGACAAGATGGCGGCCCATCACGACGCGCTCGAATTTCCCGACGGGCACATCGTGCTGCTGACATTGCTGTGCGAGGGCCAGTCGGCCACCGTGCTGCAATTGCCGGCCAAGCCTGCGACCGCGGAAGAGGCGCGCGAGCAGGAACGCGTCAGCTACGTCGGCTGAACGGGCGGGCTAAACCGCGCCTGCCGCCGCGATCGACGCGCCAACTGTCAACGTAACGGTCGAAGCGCCGGCCGCCGCCAAGGCGGCCGGCGTCATGTCGGTGACGAAATCTCGCGGCGGCGCATTATGTCGCGGCCCCTCGCCCGCCGGCGGCGAAACAGCTTGCGCCGGTGTCCATGATGCGCTGGCTGTCGGCAATGAGACGGCGGCCGTCCTCGCCGCACATGGTCATCCACTCGTTCAGCCATTCGTTATACGCGGACAGCGCATCGGGAACGGTGTGCGCGGCCGAGAGCTTGTTGGGCAGCTTGAGCGCCAACTCTGCTTCCGACGTCGCGCGCGCGAACCAGTCGCGGCCGATATCGTGCAGCACGTCGAGCATTTCGGTCTGCCGGCGCAATGCCGCCTTGATGCTCTGCATATTGAAGTCGGCGAACGCGGCGCTCGCATCCTTGACACGCGAATCGCCGCTCGACGTCGTTCTGTCGTCTGGCATGGTGTGGCTCCGCCTTTGGTTGCGACCTAAAGCCCCGATCGCCGCCGGCGTTTTTGCGGCCGGCAAGCTGGTGGCGCCACCCTCAATACCTCTAGTATATGTCGTTGCCGTGCCGGGTGAAGGCCGTCAGCCGCGGAACGGCAGTGCCGGGCCGGCGTTTGGTCATAAGTTCCCCCGGCGGCCCGATTCGATATTGTGATAACGGCGATTTCCTTGTCATGAATTCTTCGTCATGAACGACTCGACGCCGGAAGCCTCCATTCGGGTCGAGCCCGCGGCCGCCGCGCCGGTCGGCGGACCAGACGAATCGCCGCCGACCGGCTCGCTGTTCCTCAAGGTCTTTCCTTCGATCATGCTGCCGATGTTTCTCGCGGTGGCGGACCAAACCATCGTCGCCACGGCGTTGCCGAGCATCGCCTCGAGCCTCGGCGAGATCGAGCGCGTGTCGTGGGTGGTGGTGTCGTATCTGATCGCCAACACCATCGCCGCACCGGTCTACGGCCGGCTCGGCGACACCTACGGCCGGCGTCTGGTCATGATCGCGGCGCTGGCGATCTTTATGCTCGGCTCGGTGCTGTGCGCGCTGTCGCCCAATATCGAATTCCTCACCGCCGCCCGCGTGCTGCAGGGCTTCGGCGGCGGCGGCCTGATGACGCTGTCGCAGGCGCTGATCGGCGAGACCATTCCGCCGCGCGAGCGCGGCCGCTATCAGGGCTATCTCGCCGGCGTGTCGGTCACCTCGAGCACGTTCGGCCCCGTGGCCGGCGGCTATCTGACGCAAGGTTTCGGCTGGCAGTCGATCTTTTGGATCAATGTGCCGCTCGGACTCGTCGCCGTGGCGCTGGTGCTGCGCCTGCAATACCACCCGGGCGACCGCCGCCGCACCACCTTCGACACGCCGGGCCTCATCCTGTTCATCATGTTCGTCAGCCCCGTCATCCTGGCGCTGGAACAGGTGCAGCGCATGGACGCGCGCAGCCTGCCGGTGGCGCTGGGGCTGTTGGCCTTCGGCATCTTGTCGCTGGTGGCGTTGATCTGGCAGGAACAGCGCAACACCTCGCCGCTGTTGCCGCCGCGGCTGTTCCGAGAGCCGTCGATCTGGCGCAGCGACGGTCTCGCCGCCTGCCATGGCGCGGCGCTGGTTTCGCTGGTCACGTTTCTGCCGATCTATCTGCGCGCCGTGCGCGGCGCCTCGCCGGCCGAGACCGGCCTCCTCCTGCTGCCGCTGATGTTCGGCATCGGCATCGGCTCGATGATCACCGGCCAGCTCGTCACCAGGACCGGCCGCACCGCCATATTTCCGAGCTACGGCCTGATCGGCGCGACGCTGGGCCTGTTGTTTCTCGCCTTCGCCATCGCGCACTTGAGCCTTGGTCAATTGCCCTGGGTGTTCGGCTTCGTCGCGCTGTGCATGGGCAGCGTCATGGCCGTGGTGCAGATCACGGTGCAGACGGTCGCCGGCCCGCGCCGGCTCGGTACCGGCGCCGCCATGGTGCAGTTCTCCCGCTCGGTCGGCGCCGCGTTCGGCACCGGCGCGGTCGCCGCGATCCTGTTTTCGGTGCTCGCCGCTTCCGACCGGCAAACCGCCGGCCTGTTCGGCGCCATCATCGACCGGGGCCCCGAGGCCATTGCGGCGCTGCCCGCCGCGCGCCAGGCCATCATACAGTCCGAGATTGCCGGCGCCTTTCGCGCAGCCTTCCTCGCCATTGCCCTGTTCACCACGGCCGGCGCCTGGCTCGCCTGGTCGATGCCGCTGCGGCGGCTGTAGCGGCGCTCGCGGTGGCGTTGCGGCGCGCGCCGCGCCGCGGCAGACTTGATGCATGACCAAAATTCTTCTGATCCGCCACGGCCATGTCGAAGGCATCAAGCCCGAGCGGTTTCGCGGCCGGCAGCCGCTGCCGCTGACGGCGCGCGGGCGCGCCGAGGCGCAAGCGGTGGCGCGGCGCGGCGCCGCCGGCTGGCGGCCGGAAAAAATCTACACCAGCCCCATGGGCCGCTGCATCGAGACCGGCGCCGCGATTGCAGCCGCCTGCGGCGCGCCGACCGAAATCTGCGACGATCTCACCGACATCGATTACGGTGCCTGGCAGTTCAAGACCTTCGAAGAGGCGCGCGCCGCCGATCCGGCGCTGTTCGCCGCCTGGTTCGCGACGCCGCATCTGGTCCGTTTTCCCAATGGCGAGTCGCTGCAGGACCTCGTGGCGCGCGCCGCCAACGTGTTACGCCTCGTGCTGTCGCGTCATCCCGACGACACCATCGTGCTGGTCGGCCACGACAGCATCAACCGGGCGCTCATTCTGCAACTCATCGACCAGCCGCTGTCGGCCTATTGGCTGATCGCGCAGGCGCCGTGTTGCCTCAACGAAATCGACGTGACCGGCGGCAAGATTTGCACGCAGCGCATCAACGAGACGAGCCACCTGGAGGGCTTGGCACCATGAGCTTCGTCGGCCGCTCGGTGCCGCGCCTGGAGGACCGGCCGCTGGTCACCGGCAACGGCCGATTTGCCGGCGACATCTCGTTTGCTCATCAATTGCACATGCGCGTGGTGCGTTCCGCCCACGCCCATGGCCGCATTCGCGCCATCGATACGGCGGCGGCGCGCGGCGCGCCAGGCGTCATCGCGGTCTGGACGTCCGCCGACGTCGCCGACATCCCGCCGATCGATTTCCGGTTGACGCGCATCGAGGGGCTCGACCCTTATCGCCAGCCGATCCTGGCCAAAGACCGTGTGCGCTATGTCGGCGAGCCGGTCGCGGTCGTGTTCGCCGCCGATCCGTACAGCGCCGAGGATGCCGCCGACCTCGTGAGCGTGGACGTCGCGGCGTTGCCGGAATTGCTCGAGGCCGATGCACCGCCGCGCGCCTTCGACGCCAGCCATTCCACCGAGGTCGCGAGCGTCCGTAAGAGCTACGGCGATATCGAGCAGGCCTTGGCCGCGGCGCATGCCGTCGTCGCGCTCGAGCTGAAGATCGGCCGCCACAGCGGCGTGCCGCTCGAGACCCGCGGCGCCATCGCCCGCGTCGCCCGCGGTATTCTCGAACTGCACGGCGCCGCCAAGGTGCCGCATTGGAACCGCGATGCGCTCGCCCGCCTGCTCGGCCGCGAGCCGTCCAGCATGCACCTGCACGAGGGCCATGTCGGCGGCGGCTTTGGCGTGCGCGGCGAAATCTATCCCGAGGACGTGCTGGTCTGCCTCGCCGCGCTGCGGCTCGGCCGTCCGGTGAAATGGATCGAGGACCGCCGCGAGCATCTGATGGCGTGCAATCATTCGCGGCAGCAGCATTTTCGCGTGCGCGCCGCGGTCGATGCCGGCGGCCGGCTCCTGGCAATCGACGGCGAGTTCTTTCACGACCAGGGCGCCTATGTGCGCACCCATGCCGCCACCGTGCCCGACCTCGCCGCCGCCATGCTGCCCGGCCCCTATCGCATGGCGGCCTATCGCATGACCGGCCGCATCCGGCTCACCAACAAGACGCCGTGCGGCACCTATCGCGCGCCGGGCCGGTTCGAGAGCACCTTCGTGCGCGAGCGGCTGATGGACGCCATCGCCGCGCAATTGAAGACCGATCCGGTCGAAATCCGCCGCCGCAATCTGATCGCCAAGAGCGAGATGCCCTACGTGCTCGGCTTCGACACGCTGGGCACGGAAATGACCTACGACTCCGGCGACTATGCCGGCCTGCTCGACAAAGCCTTGGCGGCGGCCGAATGGAACAAACTGCAAGACGAATTGCGGCGCCGCCGCGCTGCCGGCGAAACTGTCGGCGCCGGCCTCGGCCTCTTTGTCGAGAAGAGCGGACTCGGGCCGTTCGACGGCGTGCGCGTGAGCGTCGATGTGAACGGCGCCGTCGAAGTGGTCACCGGCGCCGCTTCGGTCGGCCAGGGCGTCGAGACCGCGGTGGCGCAGATCTGCGCCGATGCGCTCGGCGTCGATTATCAAAACATCCGCGTGGTCCACGGCCAGACCGACCGCATCGCCTACGGCATGGGCGCGTTCGCCTCCCGCGTCACGGTGATGACCGGCGAGGCCACCCGCATGGCCGCGAGCAAAGTGCGCGACAAGGCGATCGCGGCGGCGGCGACCTTGTTGCAGGCGGCGCCCGAGGCGCTCGACATTATCGACGGCAAGGTGGTGCGCAAAGCAGCGCCGCACGGCGCCTCGGTGACCCTCGGCGAAATCGCCCAGGCGCTGCGGCCGGCGGCCAAGCTATTGGGCGACGCGCTGCCCGGCCTCTCCGCGGAAGGCTGGTACGAACAGCACCACATGACCTATCCCTACGGCGTGCATCTCGCCGTGGTGCGGATCGACCGCGGCAGCGGCGCGGTAAAGCTCGAGCGCTTTGTCGTCGCCTTCGACATCGGCCGGGCGGTCAATCCCATGCTGGTCGAGGGCCAGATCGCCGGCGGCGTGGCGCAAGGCGTCGGCGGCGCGCTGTTCGAGGAGTTCCTCTACGACGGCCGCGGCGAGCCGCTCGCCGTCAATTTCGCCGATTATCTGATGCCGACGGCGCGCGAAGTGCCGCCGATCGACGTGGTGCTCACCGAAGACGCGCCGAGCCCGCTCAACCCGCTCGGGCTGAAAGGCGCCGGCGAAGGCGGCATCAATGCGGTCGGCGCCGCCATTGCGGCGGCGATCGACGACGCGCTCGGCATTCCCGGCGCCGTGCGGCAGCTGCCGGTGACGCCGCAGCGGCTGCGCGCGCTGCTCAGGCGGCAGCCGCGCTGACGCTTACTTGTTCTTGTCGGCCGCGGCGAATACGCTTTTCACCGCCACGTTCAACTCCGGCTTCGATTTCGACAGATCGTCGGCGATCGAGGAAATCTTTGCCAGCATCTCCGCCTGATCGGCTGGCGGCAGACGGACGACGTTGCCGCCGGATTTCTTCCAGATCTCGCGCTGCGCGTCGAAGAACTGATCGACGAACGGCACGATGTCGACCGATACCTTGGCGGCGTCGTCACGCACGATCTTCTGCAGATCGGGCGCAAGCCCGTCGACCCATTTCTTGCTCAGAACGGCAATCGAGGTGACATAGGGCTGGTCGGTCTCGGTGACGTTCTTGGCCACATCGATGTAATGCAGCGTGGTGTATTGGGTCATCGTCGTCAGCGAGCCGTCGAGCGCGCCCTGCTGCAGCGCCGGCAGCACGTCGGCGAGCGTCATCGCGATCGGCGAGCCACCCATGCGCTTGATCAGCTCCAGCTGGAACGGCGACGCCAGCACGCGGATCTTCAAGCCGGCGAAGTCGGACAGATGCGCGATCTGCTTCTTGGTGATGATCGACGACGGTCCGATCGGATAAATGCCGGCGCCGACCAAGCCCTTGTTGCCGCCGAGCCCCAGCATCAGGCCGGTCACCGCCGGATCCTTGATGGTGCGCTCGTACTGCTCGCGGCTCTTGAACAGGCCGGGCGCGCTGAGCGCTTCGTAGCGCTCGTCGACGCCGACCAGGAATTCGGGCGGCCCGGTCCAGCCCTGGATCGAGCCGAACTGCACGCCCTCGATCTGCCGCGGAATGGTGCCGAGCTGGCTCGCCGGATAGATTCCGGCCTTGATGCGGCCGCCGGAGTCCTTCTCCACGGCCGCGGCAAAGCGTTTGAGCCATTCGTGCTGGGTGTCGTTCACCGTCGCGGTGGAGAGCTTCATCGTGATCGGCGCCGCGTCCTCCGCGGCGGCCGGTGATGCCAGCGCCAACAACGCCAATCCGGCGAGTAGCGCGGCCGGCCCAGCCTTGCTGGACGATATGGTTTTGCTTTTA
>Ga0335081_10002635_pt1 | contig 28251 bp, 22 predicted proteins | sample Lox_Sample_35_FD_206713 | JGI IMG/M metagenome (GOLD analysis project Ga0335081, IMG submission 206713) | Soil microbial communities from Loxahatchee National Wildlife Refuge, Florida, United States - Lox_Sample_3.5 | ecosystem: Environmental > Terrestrial > Soil > Wetlands | place: USA...
AGGGTAGATTCACGACCATGGGACTCAAAGTCCGCCCGTCAATACGCAACTTTGCGGGCGGACCTTGAGCCAGAGGGTAAGCCAATGGGTAATCTCGACCTGATGATCGCCGCTCAGGCCCTTGCAGAGCGGTTGGTGCTGGTTACGCACGATCGGGTGTTTGACAAGTTGAAGAAATTACGTACCGAGGACTGGACGTAGTAAGCTGCTGAATTGCAGAAGCCAGTGCCAAGGCTCCAGAGATACCAGTGCACCCAACCCCCTGATGTCTGGAGCCGAAAGCCCTCCAACCTGCATTAAACTGTACTTCAGATGGCTCTTTCCATCACAAGTCTGCGACGCTGGTTCGCGGGGGGGGCGATTCTAGTTGTGGTTATCGTCGCCGGAGTCTATTTCTATGCCCGCCATCGCGTGCAGAATGCCCTCAAGCAGGTGCCAGAAAAAATTGGTCTGGAGATCAAGCAGAGCGCCACCGGTTTTTCCATTTCCAAGTCTGAGCAAGGGCGAACGCTGTTCAAGATTGAAGCCAGCAAGGCCGTACAGTTTAAGGAAGGTGAGCGGGCTGAGCTGCACGATGTCACCATCACTGTATATGGCCGCGATTCCAGACGCTACGATCAGATTTACGGTAAGGATTTCGAATACGATGCGCGCTCCGGAAACGTCACGGCAAAAGGAGAGATCGAGATCGATCTCGAAGCCAACCCCGCCGGAATGCTCAATCCCGATCAGGCTGCCCCGAAAGAGCTGAAAAATCCTATACATCTCAAGACCAGTGGCTTGGTCTTCAACCAGAAGACGGGCGACGCTTATACAAATGAGGAAGTGGAGTTTCGTCTTCCGCAAGCCAGCGGATCTGCGCTCGGTGTGAGCTACGCTGGCCACAGCAATGTTCTGACCTTGAAGTCGAACCTGGCAATCCGGGCGGCAAATGGAGCAGAGATCAAAGCCGCCAGCGGATCCATTACCAGGAACCCCCGAGAGGTGGTGCTGGACCATCCGCGCGTGCGATTGCCTGATCGGGAGTGCGAATCTGACCGCGCCACGCTTTTTCTAAGCAGTGATAACAAGCTCGACCGAGTTCTGGCGGCGGGAAATGTAAAGGTGGCTTCCCAGGAACAGCCAGCCAATGTTCACTCCGACCAGCTCGAGATAATCGTCGCGAAGGAGCACGACCGCCTGCGAACCGCAGTGTTCTCCGGAAATGTGGTCGCCGGCGGCTCCGATGGACAAGCTGAGATGAATGCTGGCCGGTTAACCCTTGATTTCAGCGGCAAGAACGTGCTGAAGGCTGCGCGTGCCGAGGAGAACGTAACGCTGAGGCAACAACCAGCGGCAGGCGCGAAGGCCGGGCAAGAGATGGAACTCATGGCTCAGGCTGTAGACCTCATTCCGAGTGCCGCGAAGCACCTGGAAAGGGCAGAAACCAGCGGGACTGCTCAGATTACGATCCGAAGCGACGGAGCTGGTCAGGCTTCACGTACCGTAGTCACAGCGGGCAAATTCGTTGCTCATTTTGACGATTCCGGCCGACTGTCCACGATGGACGGGTCTCCCAACGCAGAAATCAGAAGCCAGAATTCCGGGCAACAGGATAGGATCAGCGTCAGCCAAAACGTCCACGCAATTTTCCGTCCGGGCGGAGGCATCGAGTCGATCGAGCAGCAGGGCAATGTGAGTTATACGGATGGAGAGCGCAAGGCATGGGGAGATCGAGCCTTGTACACTCCCGCTGACCAAATGCTGGTGGTGAGCGGTTCTCCACGAGTTGCAGAAGGTGGCATGAGCACAACCGCCCGAACGATGCGTCTGAACCGTGCGACAGGCGAGGCGCTCGCAGACGGTGATGTGAAGTCCACGTACAGCGATCTGAAGGCGCAACCAGACGGGGCCTTGCTGGCATCTTCCAGTCCGATTCACGTCACGGCGAAGTCGATGACGGTCCACGGAACGGCCGCCATCGCACTCTACACCGGAGGTGCGCGGCTCTGGCAAGATGCGAATGTAGTGGAAGCTTCGTCAATCGAATTTGATCGAGATCGGCGATCTGTAAGTGCACATGGCGCTGGTGCTCATTCGGTTTCGACCGTACTCATTCAGAACGATCAAAGCGGGAATCCGGTCGCGGTGGCAATTCGCTCTTCGGGACTGACCTACACCGACAATCAAAGGCAGGCACACTTCGACGGAGAGGTAGTGGTGACCTCGGCCGATGCCACGATCACTGCGAAACAGGCGGATGCGTTTCTCGAAGCGCGAGGCAAAACTCAACAGCTGAAATCTTCAACACCGGCCGGAAAACTCGACAAGATTGTGGCTCAGGGTAATGTCGTGATCACGCAACCAAGCCGCCGAGCTACTGGCGAGAAGCTGGTTTACGACGCCCCGGACGACAAGTTTGTGCTGAGCGGTGGTCCGCCTAGCATTTTTGATGCCGAACATGGCAAGATTACCGGGGTTTCGTTGACTTTCTACAGACACGATGATACGGTGCTCGTAGAAGGAAATACTTCATCCCCCGCCGTTACACAAACGCGAGTGGCACGATAAATGCGCACTCTGGCCACTGACGAAATCGGAAAATCCTACCGTGGCCGCCGGGTTGTAAGTGGGGTCAGCCTTCGGGTGCAGCAGGGCGAAGTTGTTGGATTGCTTGGACCTAACGGCGCTGGTAAGACCACAACCTTTTATTCCATAGTTGGCGTGGTGCCTCCAGACACAGGGCGGGTTCTGATCGATGAGGAGGATATCACTGACGTCCCCATGTACCTCCGGGCCCGTCAGTACGGCATCAGCTACCTCCCGCAGGAGGCTTCCGTGTTCCGGAAGCTGACCGTGGAGGAGAACATTCTGGCGGTTTTGGAAGCTCAGCCCATCTCCTGGCACGAACGCCGGGAGCGGATGGAGAAGTTCATCGATCAATTGGGCTTGGAGCACATTCGTCAGAATCGCGGATACGCGCTTTCGGGTGGAGAGCGGCGGCGGGTGGAAATTGCCCGTGCTTTGTGCATCAACCCGACTTTTATTTTGCTCGACGAGCCGTTTTCCGGCATCGATCCGATTGCTGTGCTCGATTTGCAGAAGATTATCAGTGATTTACGGGCGGGTGGCATTGGGGTGTTGATTACCGATCACAATGTGCGCGAGACACTGACAGTTACCGACCGGGCATACATAATTAACGAAGGGCGGATCTTCTTTCAGGGAACGCCGGAACAGTTGGGCGGAAATCCTGAAGTCCGCAAAGTTTATTTGGGCGAGAGTTTTTCGCTGGTGTGAAAGAGGTCCTAGGCTGTAGGTCGTAGGTCGCCGGCAGACTGCCGCGATTGCATACGACCGAGGACCTACGACCGACGACGGTATTTATGGTTCTACTTCAACCAAGACTGCATCTGAAGGTCTCGCAGAGACAGATCCTCACGCCGGGTCTCGTGCAGATGGTCAGCGTGCTGGCGCTCAACAAGCTTGAGCTCCGCGACATGATCAATGCCGAAATGGTGGAGAATCCGGTTCTCGAAGAGCTGGAAGACGCGGTGCCGCTGATCGATGACGTGGACCGCAAGGAAGAGGAGCGGGATCGTCCAGCAGCCAGTGCTGAAGAGAGCCCCACCGCAGCGGCGGAAAAGAAAGATCCGTTTGAAGAGATCGATTTCGGTTCGTTTTTTCAGGAATACCTGGATCCCGGCTATCGCACCCCAAGCGAGCAAGAGGACATCGAGCGGCCGTCTTTCGAGAATTTCCTGTCTAAGCCCAGCAATCTTACTGACCATCTGATTTGGCAGCTTGGCTCACTCCCAACCCGTCCGGAAGTCAGGGAAGCGGCGGAGTTGGTTATTGGGAACCTGAACGAAGATGGTTACCTGATCGCCAGCGACGATGAGCTTCTCGGGGTAGTTCCGCCGGCTTCACCGGAATCGGACGCGGCGGCCGCTCAGAGCGTGGTACAGCAGGCCACTGCTTTGGGCCTGGCATCCGCAGAACAGGCTCCGGACGAATCGGAGTCGGCGGAGGAAGCTGCCGGTGTAGAGTGGAATTCTGCGGCCCCCGATTTAGAAGCCCTGCCTCGGACGCCAGTTGAACCGGTTGTAACCTCGGGTAACGGCACGTCGTCGGCCACGGCTGAGCCTGCACCTGTTGCCCCGCAGGCTCCTGTCTTCCAACCCCATTTCAACCTTGTTGATCTGCACGAAGCCATTGAATTGGTTCGCCAACTCGATCCTCCCGGCGTGGCCTGCCGAGATCTCCGCGAATGCCTGTTGTACCAGTTGCGCTTTCATCGGCAGCAGATGGAATCGCACAAGAATGGCAACGGCGAGCGCGAGGCCACTGCGCAGGTTCTCAATGATGCGATCGCGATTGTTGACCAGCATCTGCGGGCGGTGCAAAACAAGCAACATAAAGAGATTAGCAAGGCGATCGGCCGGCCGGTGGAAGCCGTAGAACATGCTCTGAGCTACATTCGGACTCTCGATCCGCGCCCTGGACTGCGTTACAACAAAGTCCAGCCGCGATTGATCGAGCCGGATGTTGCTTTCGTCAAGCATGGAGACGAATGGCTGGTCATCATGAACGACGAGGATGTTCCCCAGCTTCGTCTCAATCCCGCCTACAAGCGGCTGCTGACCAAAGACAGTAACGATAAAGACACGCGAAATTACGTCAAAGAGCGTTATAAGAGCGCGATTCAGCTGATCAAAAATATCGAACAACGCAAGCAGACGATCATGAAAGTCTGCTATTCGATTGTGACTCGCCAGCAGGAGTTTCTGGAAAAGGGCATCGATTGCCTCAAACCGATGATGATCAAGGAGGTGGCCGAAGAAATCGGCGTGCATCCGTCCACCGTGTCACGCGCGGTGGCCAGCAAGTACGCCCACACTCCGCAGGGCGTATTCGAACTGCGGTACTTCTTCAGCGAGAGCGTAAACGGCCCGGAGGGTGGCGGCACTTCGCTGCTGATTCTCAAACGCAGGGTCAAAAAGCTCATCGAAGAAGAAGATCCCGCCCGGCCGCTTACCGACGAGCAGATCACCCGCATCCTGCAATCCCAGGGCATCCAGGTCACTCGCCGCACGGTCGCGAAGTACCGGGAGGACATGCGCATCCCGAGCACCCACCAGCGCAGAGTGAAGAAGTAAGGCAGAAGTAAGAATTAAGAATGCAGAAGAAAACTTCTTCATTCTGACCTCTAACTTCTGACTTTGTCCTAAATGCAGTGCCCGTAACACCGAATCAAATATCAGGAGGGGCGCTCATGAACGTGGAATACACTGGCAGGCAGTACGAAGTTACCCCAAAGATCCGCAAGGAAGTTGAAACCCGCCTCACCAAGATCCGCAAAATTCTGGGAGACAAATTCGAAACCAAGGTGATTCTGGCGGTGGAGAAACGCCGTCACACGGCGGAAATTACCATCAGCCCACGCAACGGGCCTCTCGTGGCCGAAGCCCAGGCAGGGGACATGGTCGCCGCGATTACTGAAGCGCTTGAACGCCTGGAGAAGCAGGCGGTCAAATACAAGACGCGCTGGAGAACGCAAAAACGCCATAATCACAAGAGTGTCAGCCCTAAGAAGTGGAACGGGAGTGCGTTAGAGGAGCCTGAAGTCACCGCCGCGGTCGGCAAAAACAAAGCCACCGCGGTCGATGTGGTGGTGCATAAATTCCCGGCGGTGGCCAAGACCACGGAAGTCCACCTGGTTCATTCCGAGGACGCAGTGGCAATCCGCCCACTGACCCTGGAAGAAGCGATCAAAGAAGCGCACTTCCGTGATCGCGACGTGTTTGTGTTCCGTGATCCCAAGGGCAAGGTCATGGTGCTGCACCGCACGCGGGACGGGAAGATGGAGTTGATTGAAGCGCCGTAGCTTTCGGCTATCAGCTTCCAGCTATCAGTAAAATCGGGGACGGGCGAAAGCCCGTCCTTTTTGCTTCCTGCCAACCAAAGCAAACTTCGGTAATCTCGGGTACAACGAGGCATCGCGCTATCCTTTTGTAATGGTGTAGTTTCACCATTTCTGAGCATATGCCGAGCCTTTGCCTGCCGCCTGCGTTGCTGTTTTCTCCCGTGATATTCGAGGAGTGGAGCGGCGTTCTGCTTATTGTTCTGGCCTTCCTTCTGAGCTTCCAACAATGGCGTCTCAAAGAACTTCGTAAGCAGGCCCGGCAACGTGAAGAGTTGTTCCGGATCGTGGCGGAAAATGCGGCGGACATGATCGCTTTGGTCGACGTCAAGGGACACCGCCTTTATAACAGTCCCGCCTACGAAAGAGTTCTGGGCTATTCGGCTGAGGAGCTGGCCAAGACTTCCGCCTTCGAACAAATCCACCCCGATGACCGCTACCGGGTGCTGGAAGCATCGCGAGAGACGCGGGAGACGGGTGTCGGCCGGAAGCTGCAATATCGTATTCGCCACAAGAATGGAGTGTGGCGGACGCTGGAATCGACTGCCAACGCGATTTCGAATCAGCACGGCGAAGTGGAGAAGCTCGTCATCGTCAATCGCGATGTGACCGAGCGCAAGCATGCTGAAGAAATCGCTGAGCATAATTCGTTCCACGACGTTCTCACCGGACTTCCGAACCGCCGCCTGCTGATCGATCGCCTGCAGCGCTGCTTTGTCAGAACCAAGCGCGATTCAAACTTCAATTACGCTGTGCTGGTTGTGGATGTTGATGGCTTCCAACTCTTCAACAAGACGGTCGGGTCGACCGCTGCTGATCAGGTCATCATGGAAATCGGCGGCCGGTTGGCGTCCTGTCTTCGCCATCACGACACGGTTTCGCGCCCGGGAAAACCCACAGGCAACGATGCGATGCTCTCCCGGCTGGAAGGGGACGAATTTACGGTGTTGGTGGAGGGAATTCGCGATCCGAGCGATGCCTTGCGCGTGGCGCAGCGCATTCAGACGACGATCGCCACACCTCTCGCTTTAGACGGCAATTCGATCACAGCCTCGGCGAGCATCGGAATTGCTTTGAGCATGTCGGCGCTCGAACGGGCCGAAGATTTGCTGCAGTACGCGGAAACCGCCATGCGGCGCGCTAAAGCGATGGGAGGCTCGCGCTGCGAAGTTTACGACGAGGAGATGCACATTCGCGCAGTCAACCGGCTGAAGCTCGAAGCCGAACTGCGTGCCGCGATTGACCGCGGCCAATTTGAGCTCTGTTATCAGCCGATCCTTCACCTGCAGACTAAACAGGTGGTCGGATTCGAAGCCCTGGTCCGCTGGCATCACCCGGAACACGGTGTCATCTCGCCGGCGAAGTTCATCGAAGTGGCCGAGAGCGCAGGCTTCATGGTTCCGATTGGAAAATGGGTGCTGGAGCGGGCCTGCCAGCAGTTGCATGATTGGAAGGCGGCACAGCCTGGGATGACGAATCTGACCATGACGGTCAACGTTTCTGCAAAGCAATTTGCTCACGTGAATTTTCTGGATACGCTGAAGGCCACAGTTCAGAGCGCGCAAATCGATCCCGCAAATCTGCAGTTGGAACTGACGGAAACTGATGCCATGGCGGATCCCAAGCTTACCTGGGATCTTTGCAACCAGCTCAGGCAGCGTGGCATTCGCGTCAGCATTGGCGACTTCGGGACAGGACAGTCGTCGCTCAGTTGGTTGCGCCGGATGCCAATCGACGAATTGAAGATTGATCGTTCGCTAATCGGAAAGCTTTCATCCGATCGCAGTGTTCTAGATGTGGTGAAGCTGATCATTGCCGTAGCCCGAGAACTTAATGTGCGGGTTGTAGCAGAGGGAATTGAAACTGCTACCCACCTGGAACGCTTGCAATGGTTGGGCTGCGAACTGGGGCAGGGATACCTTTTTGCCAAGCCGCTGAATGCCGAGCAGGGATCACAATGGCTCAAAGAGAACCGACTTCGGCGTAATTCGGCGAGTACCTCGTCCTAGATGACCGCCGACGGGCTGCTTCCTGTTGCAGCAAACACATCCGCCGCCTGTTGCTCGGCAATTTCTGCGAAGGCTTGCAGCACACGCGGGTCGAACTGCGTTCCGCTTCCTGCCATCAATCGCCGCATCGCTTCCTCATGAGAGAGCCCCTTGCGGTAGCAGCGATTGGAGATCATCGCATCATAAGAGTCGACGACCGACACGATCCGCGAGCCAATGGGAATGTCGTCGCCCTTCAGCCCTGCCGGATAACCACGTCCATCAAAACTTTCGTGGTGGTGAAGAGCGTACAAACTGGCCTTATCGAGGCCGGGAAACAAGCGCAGAATGGACCAGCTATATTCCGGATGCTTGTTCATCAGCGCTCGCTCTTCGTCGGTGAGCTTACCTTCCTTTTTCAGGATGGCGTCGGGCACCCCGATTTTTCCTATGTCATGCAGAAGCGCGGCAACCTCGAGCTGATAGAAATCGGCCTCCGGCAGCTGAAGTTTGCTGCCGACTCGGACCGCCCATTCCGCCAGGCGCGTGCTGTGAACTCCGGTATTGAGGTCGCGAAGGTCCAGCAGCTGATTGAAGGCGCAGATGACAGACTTGAGGAGCGACTGCTGTTGCTCCTCAAGTTCTTTCACTCGCAACAGGGGCCCTACGTCCGACACTCGACTCAACCATTCATTCGCGAAAGTCGACATGGAGGTATCGATTACTTCAGTCCAAAGGTTGCTCGCCAGGCCTGCGTAGCCTGATAGGTGTCCAGCCGCCCGTGTCCCATAGAAGGATCCGGAATCGACTGTGCATGAGCCAGCGCGTTTGCCACCTGGGGTTCGAAGCTGTTGTTCGACACTGCATTGAACAATGAGCCCAGTAATCCGCCACCTGACGATTGCCCACTGTACGACGAGATCATAAGCGCGGCCGTGCCGGACACCATCGGAGTGCTGAATGAAGTTCCCCAGCCCGCGGCATAGGTTCCGAACGGATAGGTCGTCATCACACCTTCCCCGGGTGCCGACATCCAAACCGGTGGCGCTCCGTAGTTGGAGAAAGTCGAAGGCGTGTCGTCGTTGCCAGTCGAGGCCACGTCGATTACGCCTTTGAGCGCGGCGGGATACACCGTCGCCTGCAGTCCGCTATTTCCCGCTGCTGCCACGCAGATTACGCCCTTTGACGTGGCGTAATTCACCGCATTCGCCAGTTCCTGCGAATAGTTGGTGTAGTTGAAACTCATGTTGATGACTTTTGCGCCGTGACCGACCGCGTAGTAGATCGCGCGAAGAACGTCGGAGTTGTAGCCAGTGCCGTCGGACTGGAATGACTTCAGCGGCATTATCTTGGCTTGGGGTGCGACCAGATGGATAATACCGGCGGTCATCGTGCCATGGCCGAAGGCGGCATAGTCGGGGTTGCCATCCAGTACCGCAACCGTGGATTGATCCAAAACAGCAACTGTAGACTGGCTGACCTGCGCGGTTGCCGTTCCATCCAGCACAGCCACGGTGGACTGGCTGACGTCACTCATCTCAGAGCCACCATTTTGATTGCGGGTAAAGTCGTAGCCGTTAACGAGGGAGCTCTGGAGCACCGGATGATTCGGGTCCACACCAGTATCGATATCCGCGACAGTCACGCCTGATCCCGCCGTGTTGTAGGCCGAGTGAGTGGCGTCGGTGCGAACCAGTAAATTCCCCGGCTGAGAAACATAGCCGTGCCACACCGTCGTTCCGTAATAGTTGAACGGCGCTTCATCGGTCAGATAAGACGGCGCGGTACCGGCATCCGCACCCTGGGTTTGCACCTGCTGATCAATCTCAACCGTGATCACGCCCAGGATTGAAACATTCAACAAAAGCTTGGAGGTGAGCGGGTTCAGCAAGGAGGGAAGCTGGATCATGAACAGCTGGCCTTGCGGATCACCAAGGCTCTCCACCTGCGAACAACCAAGAAGGCCGCAGAGGTTCAGAATATTGCTGAGCCCAAGGCTATCTCTGACGACGAGCCGGGTTTGAGCCGGTTGCGTATCCGAGGCATAAGCCGGTTGACTGTGAACGGCAAAACAGAAAAGCAGCAACAGAGTCACGAACGCGCAGAACCCTTGACAGCTCTTCGGTTTCGCAGAGTGATTGACGATCATCGTTCCCCCTCCCACTCGGCCATGCCCCTTTGGGTACTCGGTCGAGTCTACAAAAAAGTTGAATTTCGCAACACTTACAGCAGTAATTCGCAAAGGGTTACTTATTGGCCATATGGCTCTAATCTAAGTCCTTGCGATTCATTGTCTTAAGCTGAACTCCGTACAGGGGGAGAATGATCTCTTCGGCCTTGTCTCGGCTGATCGAAATGCAGAGACTGCCCTCAGCTCCGGTTTCGAGCTGAAACTCGCCAAATTCGTTGGTGGAAGTGTGCGCTACTGGCAGCTTGCCGTCCTGCAAACGAACGGCAATGCCCTGGGCGGCGCGTTCTTTACCCGCACGCTTTAGAACCTGCCCCACCACGCAGGCGCGATCCGCTTCAATCCGCGGTTCGAGGCGAAGGTCAATATAGTACTCATCTGTCTCATACAGGAACTGGCGCGCCGCGATCGAACCTCTCACGCCTGCCGTGGCCGGTTGTAACAGCGAGTCAAAAATCAGCCGAACCCCGCGGCTTTGCGGAACGGCCGCGCCAAACCGTGCCTTGGCGATGCGGACTGCGTCCGGTGGGGGCGCAAACGCCTTGCCCGCGATGGAGGCCGCAACCGCCTTCTCCCAGATCGCGGCGGTCTTCGCGCATGACTTGCAGCCGTCAGTCAGGTGCTTTTGCATCACACTCGTCATATTCGGTGACAATACCTTACGTACGAAATCAAGCCACTGTGCTTCGCTGTAATGCTTCACCCATCTACCTCCACCGCCAAGGCGGTTAGAACCTGATGCTGCTTTTGCATCCTTGGTGAATAAGGGGACGCTCAGGCCGAAAAAATATAGGTCTGTCAGAAAAAATCTTTCGCTGTCAAATTTTGCCTACGAGAATGAATGGAGCCCATTGATAACAATGGGGATAGCTGGAGCGCAGGCGGAGCATGGCGGAGCGCAGAGCGGTCGGTTTTTGCTCGCCTTGCTGCAGGACACGGTAGAAGTCGGTCATGAACTGGGCGGTGCTCTTATCGTGGACATCCCAGAGGCTGAGTACCAGAGAATGGGCTCCGGCATGAAGAAGGCCGCGGGCCAGGCCGATCAGTTCGTCACCGGCAGCAACTACGTTCAGGCCGGTAGAGCACCCACTTAGAGTGATCAGTTCGGCGGGCAATTTGAGGTGGTAAAGGTCGAAAAGACTAAGGAAGGAATCCCCGAGGCGAATGGCGGAAAACATCGGATTGTCCACCCGGAAGTGGCCGTGAGTGGCGATGTGAATCAGCCGGCTTTGTGGGCCTTTCTCTCGAAGCACAGCCTCAGTCGCTTTGGGACCAACAAATAACTCCGCCGGCTTGAGGACGTTGGCCAGGGTCCGCACTTCGTCGCCGATCGCCGGCGCCTGCGCATCGGGAATGCCAAGCACCAAAGGCCTGCCAGTCGAGGCGGAATCTCTTTTCTGGCCCAGGGCAAAGATGCTGGCGCTGGGCGCGTAGGACACCGTAAAGCGGTCAATCAGATGCTGCGAGCCGTCGAAGAGAGCATGAAAGGGTACGTAGTGAAGCAATCCGTGAGGCACGAAAACCAGATGGTCTGCACGTAAATGAGATGCGACCGGAGCAATGAGCTCATTGTAGAGTTCCTTCAAGTGCTCCTGGGTCGCGCTCGCCAGAGCGTCCTGAAAATTTTCGACGTATTGCCGGCCCAGGTGGAACTTGGATAACTGGAATTGCAGCAGCCGCAGCAGGCTTGCAATTCGGCTCTCGATGGTGATGGGAATGAGTTCAAGAGTGTCAGCGCCAAGCAGGCATACAACGATCCGATCATGAATACGAAAGTATTCGATCAGTATTGTGTGCGGAGGAAGGGCACTGCGTATCTCGCTCAGCGACACATGGCTCGGCAGTTGCAACCCTGCCTGGCTCGCGTCGGTTTCGGTTGCCTCCTGCAACACACGCAGGAGTTGCTTTTCACGATCGCGGGCCTGATTCCGAAGGGTAGTGATGCGTTGTGGAGAAGCCTCTTCTGGCTGAAGCTGCTCGCGCTCAATTAAGTTGTAGTACCAGTTGAGTTCCTCGCGCAGGTCTTTGATGGAGCGAACCAGTTCGCTTTGGCCCGGCGCGCTCGGGATGGTTGCCGGGGCCGGCCTCACGAAGAGATCCATCAAGCTGCGCGATTTTGCCTGCTCCACGTACTCGAATGCTTCCGCAACTGCAGCTGGATCCGAACCCCGTTTAAGGCACAATTCAACAAGATTTTCGTAAACTTCGACGCGATTCTTGAGGAAGGCGATTTTCAGCTCTTGGCCGCGCAAGTTGCCGCGCAAAGTTTCCAGCGAGCGGCGCGCCTCCTGATATTCGGTGTAGGCCTTGCCATCATCTTGTCTTGCCGAAAGTACAGTTCCAAGTAGAAAGTGCGCCTGATAGTTGAGCAACGGCGAGTCCAGGTCAGCAGCTTTGCTGCACGCCGCACTTGCATGTTGGAAGGCCTGATCGGTATCGCCGGTGCGCTGTGCGATTCTCGCCAGGAGCAGCTGGGCGAGGACGGACTTCTGTTCCATGTGCAGCGCCTGGAGGGCCTCCAGCGCCTCAATGCAAAAACGGCGGGCCTCAAACCATCGGCCTTCGTTGAAAAACAGAAGTGCGCGATACAGGTCGATGACAGAAGGCCAGGCCCGGTTTTTCTCGCGCACAAAAATCTCTCGCGCTTTGCTGAACAAATCAAGGCCTTCGAACGCGCGACCCTGCTGACCGGCAGCGATAGCGGAAAATGCCAGACATTTCGCTTCCTCGTACCCCATACCCAGTTTGCGAAACCCTTCGCGTCCCTCTTGCGCGAGCTCAGAAGCTTCGGAACTGAGGTTCAATTCAAGGTAAAGCTCAGACAGATCCAGATTGCACAGAGACTGGTGGTAGGCATCCCCTACTTTTTTGGCGTTCACGCTGGTCGCGCGAAGCATTTCGATAGCCCGGCTGTATTCGCCGCGCAGGTAGTAAAGGTAGGCGATGTTGTAGTCCGCCTGGGTGACCAGCAGCGGCATATTGTGGCCGGCACAGAATTGGTGGGCTTCTTGGTAGGCGTCGAGCGCCTTGGCGAAGGCATTCACGCTGATGTAGCACGTTGCCATGTTGCTGAGGGCTGCGGCAACACCTTCAGGATCTTTGTCGGGCGGGAGTTCATGATACGCGCGCTCGTAAGCCGTCAGCGCTTCAGTGAAGCGATCTTGCCGGTAGTAGATATTTCCAACATTGATTTCGAGGCGGGCGATTCGCCAGGAATCGCCTTCCTCGGCAAAGATCTTTCGCGCGCGCTCGGCCGCCGCGAAGGCGCGATTGTATTCTCCCTTCAGCAGAAGCGGCTGAATAGAGCTGCTCAGGGTTCGCGCGACTTCGTGAGGTTGACCGGCAGCTTCGAAAAGCGCCGCGGCTTGCTGATGGTGGTCCGCCGCTGAACCATGCTCTCCTCTGACGTAAAGGGCATTGGCTTTCGCACGCAGGGCCCTGGCCAGAGCTTCTTTCTCATTGATCTTTCGGGCGATGATGAGAGCGGCATCGGCTGTACGCAGGGCCTGCTGGACGTTGACCCGCACCTGATCACGCACGCGCTCACTGAGTTGAAACACGATTTGAGATTGAAGCAGGGAACGGTGGCGAGACAGGAAAGAGTCTCGTCTCGCGTCGTCATCCAACGCGAGAAATTTCTCCAAGGACTTCGATGCGTTGCGAGGATGGCGGGTGGTCACCGGAAGCCCTTTTCCTTAAGCAGTTCGCGCAATTTCTTCAGGCATCTGCCTCGGATAAATCCGATCGATCCCGTCGCCAGCTGCAATTCTTTCGCAACCTCTTCGTATGGACGTGGGGGATCCTCGAAGAACAACATCACCACCATGCGATTGCATCGTTCAGGAAGTTGCGCAATTGCTTCGCGGACCGCTTGCTCGCTTTGTACTTCGTTGAGCAGTTCTTCAGGTAACACTTCATTCGAGACCGGCTCAAGCTCTTGGGAGTCATCGAGAAGGGTCAACCGGTCCTTCTTCCATCGCAGACATTGGTGATAGGTAGTTTGCATCAGCCACTTGGGGAGAGCTTGGGGGCGACGCAGGTCCGGCAAACGTACGATCAATTCTGCGCACACTGCCTGGAAAATGTCCGAGGCTTCGTCGCGAGGCAAGCCAAATTTGATCGGAATCGAGAAAATCAGATTTTTGTACTTATCGATCAGCGCCGACCATGCATCGGCATCGCCCTTGCAACAGGCACGCACGAGACGATCATCTGTCCACTTCGTTTCGTGCGCGGTCTTGGCCGGACTCATGGCTTACTGGCAACGTAGGTTGTTATTCCGGATTGATAGTAAAGTTGTTCCACATTCCACAGTGTGTTGGGATCCAGAATTGCGGGGTGAAAATTGCCGATGCTTTTCTTCGCCCCTGCCAGGACGTCGGGTGTGGCCAGAAAAACACATGGCACATTGATGGCGATGATTTCTTGGACCTGATCGTAAAGTTGTTTCCGTTCTTTGTATTTCAGCTCCACCATTTGTTTCTGCATCAATCGGTCAAGCTGTGCCTCCCAGTCTGTGGCAGGCTTCGTCTCACCGAGATGCCAGAGATGCGTGCCGCCGCTGGACAGCCACACGTTCATTTCAGGATTAGGATCGGCATCGCCGCCACCCAAAGCCATGATGCTCGCCTCGTAATCGTAGCTCTGGAAGACGCGGTCGATCACCGCATGAAATTCCAGTGGCACGACGTGAACATTCATGCCGACCTTGCTGAGGTCATCCTGTACGAGTGTTGCCATTTTCATGCGCTGAGCGTTGGACGTGCTGCTGATGATCGAAAACTCTACTGGCTTCCCGTTGTGATCGATGAGTTGCCCATCGCCGTGCCACGAAAAGCCGGCGGACTTCAGCAGCTCGCGGGCACGATCCAGAGAGCACGGAGGATGCGGTAAGGCGCTGTCTACCCACTGCCGGTTCGACGGGCTGACGTTTCCCCAAAGCGGTGATCCATGGCCGGCAAACACCAGCTTGACGATCGATTCACGATCTATCGCCGCGGAAATCGCTTGCCGGAAGCGCACGTCCTGAAACCAGGCTTGCTTGGCGGCAATTGCATCCAGGTTCTTCCCTGTGAGGTCGTTGAGATTGAAAACCAGGAAGTCATACTCCAGACTCGGCCCTAGATCTGCAAGAGTTGTGCCGTGACTGGCTGACTCTCTGGACAGTAGTGCGTAGTTGTCAGCCCCAAGGCGATTGACGACATCTGTTTCTCCCGCCTGGAAACGGAGCACCTGCGCATCTTCATTTCCGACAAAAAGAAAAACCAGCTCGTCGAGATACGGCAGCCGCTGTTGGTGCTGATCGACCTTCCAATAGAAAGGATTGCGCTCGAGCACGATCTTCTGACCTGCCACATATTCTTTTAGGCGAAATGGTCCAAGACCGGCAATCTCGGAGCGATTGGCAGTCAAGCCCCACGCTTGCGCAAACGTGCCGTCTTTATAGGATTTTTCCAGCAGATGTTTCGGAAGAATGGCAACACTGTCAAAGATGCGTTCCGCCGCCGCATACGGCTGGGCCAAGTTGAATCGTATCGTATATGCGTCGACTTTCTGTACGTCAATTGGTTTTCCGCCGACGACCAGCAAGTCACGTTGCGGAGAGTGGAGTTTTTCGTCGAGATAGACCTGAAACGAGAAAAGCACGTCATCCGCATTAAACGGCTGGCCATCGGAGAAGTGCACGCCATGCCGCAACTTAACAGTAAAGATTCGGCCATCCTTCGATAGCGTCCACGACTTGGCCAGTGCAGGCTCCGTTTGCTGCGTAAGGCGATTGATGTGAATCAGATCGGCCATCAGGCGTCCGATCACTTCGCGAGAAGGCGCGTCGGCTGCCGTGACGGGATTCAGTGTCTTAGGTTCGCTACGTTGGGCAACCACCAGCCTGCCGCCGTAGGATCCCACCTGATTGCTCGTGATCTGCAGTTCTTCGCCAGGCTGAGACGTGGATGCGGCGAGGCAAGCCGAACTGCAAACGAGCACCAGAATCGCGCCACACCCCAACCTATGCATAACGGTTCGCACGCGGCTCAACTTTTCAGATTGAGCCAGATTGTAAATGTTCATGAATCGCATTTGCCACCTTCAGGTAACCAAAAGATACAATCACCAACGCCAGGGCTGGGGCAAACATCCACCAGTACGAAGCCATAACGTTGTATTCCTGCAAATTCGCGAGCAAGTTCCCCCAACTGGGGGCGGGTTCCCCCAAACCTAATCCGAGAAACGACAATGTGACCTCGGCAACGATGTACTGTGGCACCAGTAAGGCCGCCTGCGTCAGCAGGACACCGTACGTGTGAGGCAACACATGACGCCGCAAGATATAAAAGTCCGATGCCCCGAACCACCGGCTGGCCAAAACATAGCCGCGGCTCTTCGCGCTTAGCACCACGCCGCGAATCAACCTTGCAGGACGCGCCCAGCCGATCGTTCCAATCACGCCAACCAACAAGAAAAACGCTTGCACCGGACTGATGTGCAAGGGCAAGAACGAGCGCACTGCCAGCAAAAAGTACAGCCACGGCAGGACCAGGAAAAGTTCGACGAGGCGCATGGCCGATTCGTCGATCCATCTGCCGTAGAACCCCGAAACGCAACCGACCAGCAGTCCCAAGAACAGCGATATGGCCGTTGCGAGCAGTCCGGCGGCAAGTGAGAGCTGACCACCGTACAAAATTCGTGAAAACTGGTCGCGTCCGAAACTGTCCGTGCCCGCCAGGAAAATCTGAGCTTCTCCCTCTATACCGAACAGGTGGATGCTGGAGGGAACAAAGCCCGCGATCTTGTACCCGGCGCCCTGCGCAAGAAACTGAATTGGATACTCGCGCTCATGGACTTCCACGTATTCACTAAAGCTGTCGGGCCGATTGGTGTACTGATATACAAAAGGTCGGAAATGCAAATGGCCATGCGTATCGACAAAATGAATTCGCGTGGGCGGCGCGAAAGGAAAGTCGCGATTCTGAGACGCAGGATTGTAAGGGGCCACGAATCCCGCAAAAAATATGATGAGATGCAGCAAAACCAGGATTGCTGCTGCAGCGACGAGTTTTTGCTTGTTTTTCATTCCTAACTCGTTCGCACCCTGGGATCTACGATCAGGAGCAGCAAATCCGCCACGATGCTTCCCACAATCATGAAAACTGTCGACGCCATCACCGCGCCTACCACGACGTAGACATCTCGATTCATCGATGCTTCAACCAACAATGGTCCCAATCCCGGCCAGCCCGAGATAACTTCCACTAGAAGTGATCCGCTGAGCAAACCTGCGACCGAGAATCCCAAAAGCGAAGTTAAAGGATTGGCGGCTGCGGGCAGGGCGAAGCGAAATAGCAGAGTCGCTTTCCCAATTCCATGCGCTCGCGCGGCTTGGATGAACGGCGCTTGAAGGACCTCGATCATGCTTGCTCGCACGTGCCGCACTAAGAGAGGCAAGCTGGCCAGCACCAGTACCGTGGCCGGCGCCATAAGGTGCTTGAGCAGATCAATCAGCTTGCTTTTGAACGTAAGCTCCTCAAAGTTCACCGATAGCATGCCGCCCGCCGGGAGAGCATGGGTTCTCACGATCCATTGAAGCAAGAGGAGTGCCAACACCAGTTCCGGCGTGGAGAGAAGAAATACAGTTCCCGCCTGAGTGAAGCGGTCCTCCCATCGGCCGCGACGGCTTGCGGTCCACACTCCGATTGGAATCGCAAGAATCCATGACATCAAGGTTGCGATCGCGGTCAGCAGAAGAGTATTGCGGGCGCGTAGCAGAAGCAGATTCTTGACGGGACAGTTATAGGCGAAAGAGTAGCCCCATTCTCCGCTAAACAGGGACTTCACCCAGCGGCCATAGCGAACGGGCAAGGGCTGGTCAATCCCATACTGCGAGCGTAGAGCGGCAACGGTCGCTGGCGAGATCTGCGGATTGAGCTTCATCTCGTCAAAGAAGTTTCCTGGAGCCAGCGCGCTAAATGCGAAGCAGAGAATCGATACTGCTATTAGCAGGAAGCTTGCATGCAGCATGCGTCGCTCCAGGTATCTCATCGTCCGGCTCCGGCCTGGGCGGCGTGATACGTGGACTCGATGATTCGAACTGCTGCCAACAGCTCTTGAGTATGCGCGTGGCATGGATTGGAGAAGACTTCGCGGCACGGCCCTTGCTCGACCATGCTGCCCTGGTGCATGACCGCAACGAAATCGGCGATCTGACCGACCAGACTAAGGTCATGGGAGATCAGAAGCAGAGTCAGAGAGTGGCGCTGTTGCAGATCAAGAAGGAGGTTTAGGATGTGAGCCTGAGTCGAGAGATCCAGTCCGGAGAGGGACTCGTCGAGAATGAGCAGGGAGGGCTGCAACGCGAGTGCGCGAGCGATTGCCAGTCTTTGCCGCTGTCCTCCGCTGAACTCGAGTGGGTGACGATTGGCGGCGGAAGCTGGCAGACCCACTTCTTCCATCAACTCACAAGCACGCGAATGCAACCCGCGCCGGTCTTCGCGACGCTGAATTTCCTGAGGCTCCGCAATAATCTCTGCGGCCGTAAAGCGCGGGTTCAAAGCTCCAGCGGAATCCTGAACTACCATTTGAATTTGCGGCCTCAGACTGGCCATTTCGCAGCCATCAAGCCTCGTGAGTTCTGTTCCTTCAAACCAGATGCTGCCACTATCCGGTTTCTCGGCCGCCGCCAAGCATTTTGCCAGGCTGGATTTTCCGCAGCCGGATTCGCCTGCCAAGACGGTCAAGCTCGCTCGCACAATTTCAAAGTCGACGTTGCGCAATGCCTGAACCGCAAACGCTTTCCTTGAGAAGGGCAAGCGCTGAATATAAGTCTTATTCAAGCCGGCAGCGCTAATAATCGGCGGCTCGCTGCGGCGAGTTGTCAAATCAGTTGCCATAGTTGAAGCAATCCGCGTACTGGCTTTTCGGATCGATAACCTCTGGAAGGCGACGATCTGGGTTCATCTTGCCTGATATCGAATTCGGCACCAGGGCAAGCAGGCCTTTGGTAAAGGGATGCGCTGGCTGCCGAAAGACCTGTTGCGTCAGACCGTCTTGGATGACACGGCCTCGATAGAAGACAACGATCCGGTGCGCGAAACCCGCGAGCAGAGCCGGGTCATGGGTTATGAAAACGATGGCGCACCCGGTTCTTCGGTTGGCTTGCCGAAACAGGTCAAGAATTTCCGCCCGGCGCGTGACATCAAGCGAGCGCGTGGCTTCGTCGGCGATCAACAGTTCAGGTTCGCAGGCCAGGGCCTGCACGATCGCGGTTCGAGAGAGCTCGCCACCGCTGAGTTGATGCGGATACGATTTGAACACACGATCGACTTGCGGCAGTCCGACGTCTTCCAGCAGCTCTCGCACCCGCTGGCGCCGAGCCAAGCGCGACAAACTCGTGTGGGCCCGGATCACCTCGGCAATCTGGTCGCCGACGCGCATGACCGGGCTCATCGCAAGTCCTGGTTCCTGGAAAATCATTGCGATTTTTGCTCCGCGAACTTGCTTCCAGTCACGCTCGCGGAGTCGGAGCAATTCGCGATCATGAAAGCGAAGCGAACCGGTTACTTGTGCATGCGTCGGCAGTAAGCCGAGCATCGCCATGGCAAGAGTAGTCTTTCCTGAGCCGGACTCCCCCAGGATTCCGGTGATTTCCCCGCTCCGAAACTCAACGGTGACATTGCAAAGCGCGGGTAGACCCTCGCCTAAGGGACCATATTTCACCGTGAGTTCCCGCATGCTAAGTAGCGCCGGCGCACACGACGACGTCGAACTGGCAGTCACAATTTGTTTCCTCACCACACGAGCTTGCTTACCTTGATTGTGACGGATTTTTTGCCCCAGTCTTAATTACCTCGGTAATGAGAGACCAGTTGCTCTGACGAGGAGACAAGCCCTGACATTTCGCGCTAGGCCGTGACAAGAAAATTACCGAAGCTTGACTTCGGCATGACATCCGGCCATGTGTCCGCTCGTAACTTTGCAGTGCAAAAGCACAGGGTGAGGAGGAGACATGAGTGTGGCGTCGGAGAAGGTAGGAAAAGTACTGGCTATGACATTTTTCTTACTGGTCACGACCGGATTGGCCAATGCGATTCCTGCTTTTGCCCGGAAATACGGCCTGCCCTGTTCCGCTTGCCATCAGGCATGGCCGATGCTCAACAACTTCGGCCAGACGTTTAAGGACAACGGCTATCAGTTGGGTAACGAGCGCGATTCTCCCATTTATCAGCAGCCCGCGTACTGGCCGATCATGTTTCGTACCAGCACGACGTGGCATCGCGAAAGCAACAACCGACGAGCCATCGACAATACCCCCGGCAATGCCGCCAGTGGCCTGCGAGAGTCGACAATTAGCACCTCAGGCTTCGATTTTCAAGGACTCGATATCGTCACCGCAGGCACGCTTTACAACAACATTTCATTCTTCGTGCAGCCGTTTATCAACAACTCAGGTTCATCAACACTCGCGCAGACGTGGATGCGGTTCGACCGCCTGTTGGGAACGCCTTGGCTGAACGTCAAGATGGGGAAGTTTGAACTCGATGAGCCGATTTCGCAAGAGCGAACCCTGCTTCTTGATAACACCGGGGCAACCTATTACAACTACTTCTTTACCCCTCCGGGCGACAATAATTTCTTTGCTCTGGGTGGCATTCCGTTGGGCGTGGAGGTGATGGGCCACTCGGAAAACGATTACACCCGTTACTCGGTCTCGGTGCTGAGCAGTAATAACGGCCAGCCGAATTTGCCGGTGAATCAAAGCTACGACGTGTACGCGAATTTCACCCAGGGCTTTGAAATCCCGGGGTTAGGATTGCAGCGGGCGGGAGTATACGGCTATTTCGGCCAAGCGCCAACGTTCTTTCAGACCACGAATGGCCGGCCGATCCCTGGTACTGGTACCGGAAACCGCAGCTTCTCTCGAGTGGGTGCTTATGGTCTCTGGTACATAAAGAAATTTGACTTCAGCACCTTCTACTTGCACGGCCATGACGATGCCTTTCTGGGCAATTCGGTTCCGGCGAACCAGCCTTCAAGACTTCCCGCTGGAGCCGCAGGGCCGTCGTGGAATGGCGGGTTTGTTGAGGCGCATTACACCTACAATCCACGCCTGATTCTGATCGGCAAGTATGAACTGCTCCGCATGTCCCGTCAGTCCAATCCCGCGACACCCAGCAATGCAGGAAACCTCGATACTTGGACCATCGGATATCGCTGGTATCCGATTATGAGTCCTCGCGCCGGTTTGGCCTGGACGCAGGAATTCTCGCGCATTCTGAATGCCGGAGCAGCGCCAATCTCCGGTAAGGACGACATCAGCAACAGTTACCTGATGGGTTTTGACTTCGACTTCTGAGGAGACCGGTTCGATGCGCACTCAATTGACTTTCGCGGGAATCATGTTGGGACTGCTGTCCTGCTTCTGCGGCGTGCCATCCTCGGCTCAGGAAGCCCAGGTTGGAACTTTGCCGGGCAACGCCAAGCACGGACATGAGCTGTATCAGCGATACTGCATCTTCTGTCACGGAAAGTATGGCGACGGGCGGGGCGAAAGCGCTCCGTATCTCGATCCCAAACCGCGTGACTTTACCGCTGCCACCTTCAAATGCAGGTCCACACCCAGCGGTAGCTTGCCTCTTGACAGCGACTTGTACGACACCATCACTCGCGGGATCCATGCCAGCGGGATGCCCTCCTGGAGGCCCCTGAGTCGCCAGGAACGCGTCGATCTGGTTGCCTATATCAAGAGTTTCTCTCCCAAGTTCACGGAAGAGAAGCCGGCGGCACCAGTCGTGATCCCGCCCGAACCGGCCAGTTCGCCGGATAGCGTGAAGCGCGGAGCAGAGCTTTTCCAAACTATGAACTGCTGGGCCTGCCATGGCAAAGAAGGTCGCGGTAATGGACCGTCCGCAGCTACCTTGACGGACTCGAAAGGTAACCCAGTTACGCCGTTCGATCTGACTAGCGGGACAAAATTGAAGTGCGGGGATTCGGACGCGGGAATCTTTCGCGATCTCACGACCGGGCTGGATGGCACGCCGATGCCCTCCTTCACTGACGCAATGAAGCCCGATCAGATCTGGGACGTCGTGCACTACATCGCGTCCCTGCGAGCCGCAGGCAAGGACCATACTAAGCTTGCCAGCACCCAGGTTCCGCCGAGTCGACAATGATGACCAACTTATACCAATAAGGAGTATCGAACCATGAGAACAGTCATTCGTTGCCTCTGCTCATCTGTCGCTTTCATCGTTTTAACCATAGTGAGTTCTCTTCCAGTGGTTAGCGTGCCGCTTCCGGACTCCGCCGGTTCGGTCGCAGGCACGGTAAAGTTCGCTGGCGTAGCGCCGAAAGGGACCCGCATCGACATGTCGTTTGATCCGAATTGCGTCAAAGCGCACGCCACACCGGCAACCACTCAGGAAATCGTGGTCGGAGCCGGAGGAGGCTTGCAAAACGTCATCGTCTACGTCTCCGACGGTCTCAACGGAAAGACGTTCGACCCTCCGCCTCAGCCGGCTGTCCTCGAGCAGAAAGGCTGCGTTTATCAACCGAGGGTAATCGCCTTGCAGGCGAACCAAAAGCTGGATGTAAAGAACGATGACGCGACCTCGCACAACATCCATCCCATGCCGGTGAACAATCGCGAATGGAATAAGACACAGCCGCCCGGTGTGCCGATCGAAGAAAGCTTCGCCCGCGAGGAAGTTGCAATTCCGGTCAAGTGCAACATTCATCCTTGGATGCGCGGGTATATCGCGGTATTCAAGCACCCTTATTTCGCGGTGACGGACAAAGATGGAAACTTCGATCTCAAGAACTTGCCCGCCGGGACTTACACGATCACTGCGTGGCATGAAAAATTGGGGACACAGACACAAAAGATAACGGTGGGAACTGGAGAAACCCCCAAGCTGAACTTTGTGTTCAAGCAGTAGCAGCAACTGGATTGTTCTCCTGTTGCAGGTACAAGGAACAAACGCACTTTTGGCATAGGGAATTGGTCGCAACATCCAGTTCAGACCGGAACCGCAGGGCCTGCGGGCCATTTAGAACCTCGCGTAGGCTCTGGGTATGGATGTTTCCAATCGGAGCATGAAAGAAGCAGGGGCGGACCTCGCCGGAGGCATCAATCACCGCAGAGACCCAGGGGGCGTTGCAGCGCGGTGCCTGATAACCCGATTGACCTAAATGCGCGCGGAAGTGCCGTACAATTCTCCGCAGCTTACTCTCGTTCTCAGTAACAAATCCTGACTTCAGGTCTTCCACGTTTTCGGCAATGAGTTGTTCGATCTCTCGCTCGAGAGCATCCGTTTCCCCGGTATCCAGCATGATGCGTTCTTGCCGTTCTTCCGGCCAACCGTCTTGACGATTGAAGGCTTCAGACGTTGCATCGGCGGCGAGAAAGGAGATCGAATTCAGCCCTATTTCCTTGGCAGACCTAAGAGTCTCGATGAGCGAGCGATAGTTAGCTTTCTGAACCGTGCAGCGAGCCCGCACCCCAAGTTCGGGACGTAGCTGGCGCACGGCCCGAACACCGGCAGCTAGTTGCTGAAAGGCCCCAGGGACCCGCCGGATCTGATTGTGGACTGTGGCCGGTCCATCGAGAGAGACGATGAGATCGTCGATGCTTGAGGCGACCAATTCGGCCTGAGATTCGAGCAGTAAGCCGGCCGTTAGAATCGTAACTCGAATGCCTTCTGAGCGCAGCATACGAGCCAATACAAACCAGTCGTCATTCAACTGGGGTTCGCCGCCCGAAAAAACTACCCATCGCACACCGAAGTCCCGGAACGCAGGAAGCTGCTTATCAAGTTCCGCCGGAGTGATGCTTCTGGCCTCACGGATGCGCCAGATGTCGCACATCATGCACCGGCAATTGCAGCGGTTGTGCGGAGACAGCACGATGACTGGGAGATCATGAATGACATGGGACGCTATTGGCTCACGCGTTGGGCTCGTCGCAGTAATGGAAACGAGGGAGCTCATGCTTAAACCTGCGCGTGCGTGCGCTCGAAACGCAGCAAAAGGTGGTCAGCCAAGACTCGCACTCCCGGGCAGCGGCTCAGAAGAGCATCGACCCGCGCAGCGTTCCTCAAGAGCGCGGGGAGACGCTGTGCCCAAGGCTCAAGATAACTTGGAGGTACGCAAAGCCCAATACCGACGAGGCCCGTCAACTTGAACGCCGGGCTGAACTTTTTCACCAGTGATCGTACAGATGGGTAACGCACCCTAACGATGGCACTGTCTCCGATGCGGGCAGCGATTGGCCTGCGATGCAGGCGCCGGAATGCCTTCCGCGGGCGGCCCTGCGCGAGATACCAGAGGACTTCCCAGGCGCACCAGGGGCCCATCCAGCACAACAATGCCGACGCGCCGGGGCGAAGCAACTGTGCCAAGTTTGCCGCCAGAGAGTCCAGGTCTTCCACACAGTTGAGCGCACCGAAGTTCGAAAAGGCTCCGTCGAACAGTTTCCGTCTCTGGAGTCTGTACAGGTCTTCCGCTAGCAGCAGCTGCGGTTCAATGTCACTTTGCAGTTTTTCGTTACTAGCCCTCTGTTCGGTTGCCTGGATCATGCGTGGCGAGCTGTCGCACGCGAGCACCGAGACACCGCGCCGTGCCATGAAACATGCGTCAATCCCTGTGCCGCAGCCGATCTCGAGCACGCGATCCCCGGCTTGAAATACTTTTTCCAGTTCCTGCCAGACCACGGCCCTTTGCTTCTGACCTATGAGGGATTGGCTAAACGTGGCATCGTAGGTGTCGGCGACGGCGTCGAAGGGAGCAACGTATTCGGTGATTGCAGACGGCATTTCAGGCCTCGACTTCTGCAGCGGCCGCCAGAAGATTGGCGCGGGCTTCCGCGCTCTTCGCTTGAAGTTCGATCAAATTGCCATTCGTTTGGCCTTTCTTGCGCAGCCGTTCAATCTCCACTTCACTGCGCAGGAGCTTGTCGGCATGGCTATAAAACTGGCGAGAGTGCCGCCCGTGGATTCGCACCTCACGGTCGGAGCCCGTGGTCCATGGCTTCAGATTCTCGACCCGATCCGCCACTTCAGAGAAATAGGGGGTACCCTTGATCGGGTATGCGACGGTGGTAAAGAAAATATCCGGATCACTTTTCTTGACATGCTCCACTGTGGCTTCGATGTCCGCCACGTCTTCTCCTTCGTATCCCCACATCAGGAACATGCCAGTCTGTATGCCGTGGGCACGGCAAAGCGCCACGGCGCTTTGCACTTGTTCGACAGTTACCCCCCGCTCCATGGCATCAAGGATCCTCTGTGAGCCGCTCTCCGACCCGATCCATAACCGAAAGCAACCCATCTCGGCCAGGGTGGAGACGACCTGATCATTCAAGCGATCGGCGCGGGAGATACATTCAAACGGCAGCTTCAGCCCACGGCGCTTCAGTTCGCTTGCGTACTGGAACAACCAGCCGGGATGGATGGTGAAAACATCGTCGGCCATCCAAGCTATTTCGGGCTGATACTGACGGATCAACCACTCGAGTTCATCGGCAACCGAAGCCGGCTTGCGCCGGCGGTGAGTTTTTCCGAAGACCTCATGACTGCACCAGCGGCAATGATAAGGACAACCACGCGCTGTGATTAGAGACACTGAACCTTGACCGTGGTATTCGCGCCACACCGAAAGATATTGCAAGTAGTCGATCGATTCGCGGGCCGGCCAGGGTTGGGCGTCGATGTCGCGGATCTGCGCACGCGGTTTAGTGCGGATCGTCTGGCCGCTAGCGCGAAACGCGATACCCTCCACTTGCGACAGCGATTCGTGACCACGTGACCGCAGCACCGGAACCAGTTCTTCCAACGTAAGTTCGCCTTCGCCAATGACGACGACATCCGCGCCAGCATTCAGGTACTCCTCGATATACGCTCCGGGTTCGGGCCCGCCGACTACGGTCTGCCAGCCGGCCTGCTTCGCCACTCGCAAAATCTCGACCACATTTGGCCGCGTCATCAGATTGGCGTAAACACCTAATACCGACGGTGGTCCCTGATAGAGCAGTTCGAAAAGTTGCTTGCGGGAGGAGAATGTCGAGTCGAAAATCTCAACATCGATTTGTTTCTTGCGCAGATGGGAGCAGATGTAAAGAATCCCCAATGGAGGATAAGGCTTCATGATCTGAAGCTCTTTTGGATCTTCATAGAGGAAATATCCGTGGGTGAGAAGCAGGTCCATGTCAGCTTTCCAAAACTCCGAGAATCGGCTCAAGATTCGGTCCACTTGCAACCTGTAGTTTGACCAGTTGCTGACCAGGAACGTAAATCGCCGGAGACGACGCACGCCGGCAGGTCTTTTCCAGCCCGACTACTTGCTGCCACAGCTCCTCCGCCGAATCCTTTGAGCCTGTGCGATTCCAACAATCGACCTGCGAATGCAACGCATCGTGCAGCGCCCGATAAAACCGGTCGGTGTAGGCACCCTGAAACATCATGGACAGATCCTGACTGTCCGACCAATTGGTTTTACCCTGCAACTGAGCTTTGACGCGTTCGAAAAATTTTGTTCCCGGCAAGGGGTACGAAACAGAGACACCAATATCGTCGGGGTGGGTTGAGCGCACCAGATCGACCGTCTTCTGGATGTCCTCCCACGTCTCGCCCGGATAGCCGAACTGCAGGAAATAACAAGCACGAATGCCTTCTGCCCGCAGGTTCTCGCGCGCCATTGAGAACTGTTCGACCCGCGTGCCCTTCTCCATGGCATCAAGGATCTTCTGCGATCCTGACTCAACCCCCATCCATACTTCCGCACAGCCCGCGCGGCGTAGCGCTTCCACATTGCGGCGAGTCATCAGATCGACGCGGGATTGCATCTTGAAGGGGAGAGCAGCGTCACGTTTCTCGACCTCGTCGGCGAGCTCTCGCACCCACTTCGGCCGGAGGCCAAAAATGTCGTCGGCAAACCACAAATGCTCGGCATGAAAATCGTGCTTTAGCTGACGCATCTCCTCGGCAACGCTGGCGACCGAGCGCATCGCGAACGAATCACCGTAAATTGGTTTGGCGCACCAGTTGCAACTGTAGGGACAACCACGGCTGGCGACCAAGTTCATCGAAAAGTGGCCGTGGGCAGACTTCCAAGCCTCACGATAGCTGCCCGCATCAGTTAAATCGCGGGCAGGAAAGGGAAGCACATCCAAGTCGCGCATGAGAGGACGCGAAGGCGTCCGAACCACCCGGCCATCTCTTTCGAGATATGCCAAGCCCAAAGTTGCTGAAAACTCCGGTTTATGGCAAGTAAGCAGCTGACTGACAACTTCCAGCAACGTCCACTCAGCCTCGCCCAGCAACACGCAATGGAATCCCTGTCGCAAATATTCCTCGGCATGATCCGAGGCGTCGGAACCATTGGCCAGCACCGCGGCGCCAACCCGCCGGGAAGCCTCCAATATTTGATAAGCCACCTCACGCATACGGGTGAGACACATCTTGGTCAGGAAATTAAAGTTGTCCTCGTAAACCACCACAACTCGAGGCCGGTGCAATTGCAAGGCAGCTTCAAACTCCTGGGCCGGATCCTTGAGCATGGTGTCGAAGAGGGCGACGGAGATTCCCGCACGTCGCAGCAATGCGGCGGCGTAGAGCGTCCCCAGCGGAAGATACGGTTGCATTTTCCGCGTCTGCTTGCGGTCGTAGAACAGGTGATACGAGTGAGTCAATAAAACGTCAGCCATTCCGGTCTTGCCTCTTTAGCGAAGGTCAATGCCTAACACACTTGCTGCTGCTGTTCGCTGAGAGCCTGGCCAGTCAACAAAGATCGACGCGTGACCACTTTCTCCACTGCACGCGAGACCCAGAGCTCCCAGGGAAACGAGTAGCGGTTCCTGCCGATGCGCCACCGTACCGGCGCTCCCAGCACTCGCCGCGCGCTGCGGCGAAGCCAGGGAATTTTCTTCGTGGCCTTCCTGATCTGGTTATTGAGCATGAAATATTCGAGACTGCGCCGCAGACGCCGTAATTCCTCGCCTTGCAACCAAGGCAACACATTGGCGCCGAGGGCGAAGCTTTCCCACTCTGCAAGAGACTCGGGATAACGCACACCAAGTTCCCTGAGTTGAGGCCAGATGGGGATGCCAGGATAAGGAGTAAAAATATTGGGGGAGAAACTGACGTTCCAATATTCACGCGCAATGTCGCTCATGATCCGGAACGTTT
>Ga0335081_10002636_pt1 | contig 28224 bp, 20 predicted proteins | sample Lox_Sample_35_FD_206713 | JGI IMG/M metagenome (GOLD analysis project Ga0335081, IMG submission 206713) | Soil microbial communities from Loxahatchee National Wildlife Refuge, Florida, United States - Lox_Sample_3.5 | ecosystem: Environmental > Terrestrial > Soil > Wetlands | place: USA...
TCATCGGAGTCAAATATTGACGCAGCCACGCGCGATACGAATCCCGATCCGCATCGTTCACCAGGTACTCACCGATGAACGTGAGCCGTGCCAGCACATCTTCGATGACGGCGCGATTACGGTCGCCTTGCAGCCCCTGCGCGTATGCCAAATAGTCGCCGACTGGTTCGCGTCCAACCCGTATGGAAGCCCAAATATCGTTATGGAGCGAAATCCGTTCGGCAGGAGTGAGTTTGGTTTCCGCGTCGGCAGCGATTGCCCTTACGGTTTCCGGCTGATAACCAGTCCGGTAATAGCCCGTCGCGCCCGCATTCGCCAAGACCCACGTGGAGCATCCCGGAAGAGTGAAGGTAGCTTCCTTTTTGGTCAACAGTTCGCACTTCGGCGCTCCGGTCGTTGCCGATTCTTTCAGGCACAACGGAATCTGCCAGAGTTGATCTCCCGGAGACTCGTACCTGGTGCGATCGAAGTAATACCTCTGCTGCGCCACGCTCACGTTGGTTGAGCCGCCGGAGCATTGTGCCTTCACGTTGACGATCGGTTCGCCCGCCTGCTTGACCCACGTCGGCATGATTTGGTCGACAGGCTTCTTTGATGTTTTTGCCTGCGCATCCCAGAAATCTTCCGCTGTTGCATTCGCATACTGATGCTGTTTGATGTAAGCATTCACGCCGGCTCGGAAGGTGTCTTCGCCGAGATAGGCTTCGAGCATCCGCAGCACCGACGCAGCCTTCCCATAGGCAATTCCATCGAACAGTTCCTGAATCTGCGCCGGCGTCTCAGCTGCTTGATGAATTGGGCGGGTATTTTCCAGAGCATCGACGTTCAGAGTGCTGCCCGTACCGCTGACGTCGTCGAGATCAAAATTCCATTCCGGCTTGAATTTCTCGATCGGCTTGCTCGACATCCACGTGGCGAAGCCTTCGTTGAGCCAAACATCGTCCCACCACTTCATGGTGACCAGATCGCCGAACCATTGGTGCGCCATTTCGTGCGCGATCACGCTTGCGATGGTCTTTTTGAGATCGACGGAACCTTGTTTTTCGTCGATCAGCAGAATGACTTCGCGGAAGGTGATGCAGCCGGTATTTTCCATCGCTCCGGCCGAGAAGTCAGGAATGCCGACGAGATCGAGCTTCCCATAGGGATACTTGATTCCGAAATAGTTGTCGTAGTACTTGAGAATTTGCTCGGCCATGTCCAGGGCGAAGCGACCCATTTCCTTCTTGCCGGTTGTTGCATAGACGCGAATCGGGATTCCGTCTGCCTCGCCTTCGACGTATTCGAAATTTCCAATCACCAGCGCCGCAAGATAAGACGACATCTTTGCTGTCGTGGCGAACTTCACGGTGTGCTTGTCGCCCGGACCGGGTTCGTCGGAGATGACTTTCTGATTCGAGATTGCGGTCAACCCTTTATCGGCAACCGCGGTGATGTCAAAGGTCGCCTTGTAGTCGGGTTCGTCAAAGGAAGGGAAGGCGCGGCGGGCATCGGTCGCCTCAAACTGGGTGGAGGCGTATTTGCGACCCTGATCGTCTTTCCCGAGGTAAAGCCCGCGCATTTCGCTGTTGAGCATGCCGGAATAGGTGATGTGGATCGTGGCTGAACCTTCGGAGAGCGGTTTTTCAACCGCCAGGACGGCCATTTCCTTTTCTTTTTCCGGCGTGACAATAGCTTTCTGCAATGCGCCGCCGTTCGCAATCGTGACTGCATGGAAGTCGATGTCCGCAGCGTTCAGTACGATCTTCGACGTTGGCTTCAAGATGCGCACCGTGATCGCCTCATCGCCCTCAAATTTCGCGGCATCGAGGTCGGGCGTAAACGTCAGTTTGTAGTTCTCGGGCCGGGCTATCTCTGGCAATCGCTGGGCTGCGGCCATAGAAACGGCGAGAGCGAGAAATATCAGTTGGGCAAGCATTCGCTTCATGGTGGTTGTCCTCAAGTGTTCAGTCAGATTGCTTTGGAATTCTGATTTTTTCGGCGTGCTGAGCAGGGCGCACGATTCCTTCGGTTTTCTACGTATTCACTCCTGAAAAAGTTCAATTGCGCGGCTGAATCACCCCATTCAGCACAGTCAGAACGCAATGATTGTCCCCAAACCAATAGGGTATCTCACGATAGTCGTTCACGTCGAAGACAGCGAAATCCGCATCTTTGCCGGGTTCAATGCTGCCTTTCCGATCGGCCAGACGAAGTGCCCACGCACCATTCACTGTTGCAGCAGCTAAAGCTTCTGCGGGCGACATCTTCATGTGCGTGCAGGCCAGAGACATTGCCATCGGCATGCTGATCGTCGGCGATGTCCCGGGATTGTAGTCAGTCGCCAATGCGACGGGAACACCGGAATCGATCAGCTTGCGCGCGTTCGGATAATCCCTCAGACCGAGAAAGTAATTCGCTCCCGGGACCAGCGTCGCGACCGTGTCATGCTTGGCCATCGCCGCAATGTCGGCGTCGTTCACATGATCCATGTGATCGAACGATGCCGGTTCGAATCGGAGAAACGGTTCGAGCCTGGTCTCGGAAAGCTGGCACATATGGGCTCGGACGTTCAGGCCGTGCTTTTTCGCGCTGTCAAAGATCTGTGCGGTTTCGTCCGCCGTGAATGCCCCTTTGTCGCAGAAGACGTCGACAAACCGGGCGAGCTTCCGCTGTGCAGTCTGCGGAATCATCTCTGTACAGACGATGTCAACATAGTTTTGTGAGCGGCCTTGAAACTCCCTAGGGACGACATGTGCTCCCAGAAGGGTCGAAACCACCGTTCCGGGCCACGAGCGGGCGGCTTCGCGGATCGATTCGAGAGACTTGAGTTCTGTTTCGAGTGTGAGTCCGTATCCGGACTTGGCCTCGACGGTGGTGGTTCCGTGAGCAGCCATGTCGTGCAGAACATTCAGGACTTTCGTTTTGAGCGCAGCTTTGGACGCGTTGCGGACGCCTTCGAGGCTGGAGCGAATTCCGCCTCCAGCGGCGGCGATCTGCTCGTAAGAGGCGCCTTCGATGCGTTTCTCGAAGTCGACAAGTCTAGGGCTGATGAAGACTGGATGCGTATGGGAATCGACGAATCCGGGGACGACGACCTTGCCGGAGCAATCGATCTCGGTGATCTGGCTGCGGTGCTTCTTGACCTTCTGCTTAAGCCAGGGATCGCGGAGGGCATCTTGGGTCGATCCGACGGAGACGATCTTGCCGCCGAGGGAAAGAACAGCGGCGTCTTCGATGATGCCGAGTTCCTTGAGAGTCGCGCCGCGGCGCGGACGAGACGTCGCTGACGCAGAGTGCAAGGAAAGAAGCTGGCCGATGTTGGCAAGTAGGAGAGGCGAATGCTTAGGCAATTTTGCTCTCCGAACTCAAAACCCACCACAGAGACACCGAGGCACGGAGTTTTTGGGGCTTCATAGAACTCTTCTGAGAATTCCTCGATGGAGAATTGCTACATTGAAGTTAATCAGCAGGCCGACCCGTTTGCCAGTGAGCTTCAAGTATGTGAGTAACTGTGCCTCGTGAACTCCCAAGATGCGCTCGACTGATTTGAGCTCAACAAGCACTTCGTCTGCGACGATGAGGTCGATTCGGTATTTTCCTCCGGTCTCGATGCCTTTGTAGGTGACCGGTAATTCGATTTGACAACGAAAAGGAATGTCGCGAAGACGTAGTTCCTGGCACATACATTCTTCGTAAACGGATTCCAGAAGGCCGGGTCCTAGCTGACGATGGACCTCGATTGCTGCGCCAATGATTTGCTCCGTCACAGCCTCGGACAACAGCTTTTCATTACTCCGTGTCTCCGTGACTCCGTGGTAGATGTTCATCGCCTTTCCATCGGGACTTTCACGCCTGTCTTCTTCGCGAATTGCCTTGCTTCATCATAGCCGGCGTCGGCGTGGCGGATGATTCCCATGCCTGGATCTGTGGTCAGTACGCGCTCGATTCGCTTTGCCATTGCTTCTGTGCCGTCGGCTACTGTTACTTGGCCTGCGTGTAATGAATAGCCTATTCCTACGCCTCCGCCGTTGTGGATGGAGACCCACGACGCGCCTGCGGCTGTGTTGAGCAGCGCATTCAACAGCGGCCAATCGGCTACTGCGTCAGAGCCGTCTTTCATGCTTTCGGTTTCGCGGTACGGTGATGCTACCGAGCCGCAGTCGAGGTGATCGCGGCCGATCACGATTGGGGCTTTGATCTTGCCTTTCTTCACGAGGTCGTTGATGGCCAGGCCGAATTGCGCGCGCTCGCCGTAGCCTAGCCAGCAGATGCGAGCGGGCAGTCCCTGAAACTTGATGCGCTTGCGCGCGAGATCGATCCAGCGGCGCAGGATTTGGTTTTCCGGGAACAGCTCGAGTACTAAATCATCCGTTACGTGAATGTCCGATGGTTCGCCGGAAAGCGCTGCCCAGCGGAACGGTCCGCGTCCTTCGCAGAACAGAGGACGGATGTACGCGGGAACGAATCCGGGGAAGTCGTAGGCGTTCTTTACGCCGCGCTGGAAGGCGAAGGTGCGGATGTTGTTGCCGTAGTCGAAGGTGACTGATCCCATTTTCTGCAGGCGCAACATGCCTTCGACGTGTCGCGCCATTGCATCGAGGGACTTCTCTTCGTACGCTTTCGGATCGCGCTGGCGCAGTTCGAGCGCTTCGGCGAAGGTCATGCCGTTGGGAACGTATCCGTTGAGAGGATCGTGCGCGGAAGTCTGATCGGTGAGGATGTCAGGCACGACGCCGCGTTCGGCGAGTTCCGGAATGATGTCGGCGCAGTTGCCGACGAGTCCGACGGAGACGTTTTCTTTTTTGCGCACCGCATTCTTCAAGATGCGCAACGCTTCGTCGAGCGTGGTGACCATGAAGTCGCAGTATCCGGTTTTCAGGCGCTTCTTGATGCGCTCGGGATCGACGTCGATGCCGAGGAAGGCCGCGCCAGTCATGGTTGCGGCTAGCGGCTGAGCTCCTCCCATTCCTCCCATTCCGCCGCTGACGATCAGCTTGCCCGAGAGATCGCCCGCGAAATGCTTTTCGCCGGCAGCAGAAAAAGTCTCGAATGTGCCCTGAACGATGCCTTGCGAGCCGATGTAGATCCAGCTTCCGGCGGTCATCTGGCCGTACATCATCAATCCGGCGCGCTCAAGTTCGTTGAACTTCTCCCAGTTGGACCAATGTCCGACGAGATTTGAGTTCGCGATCAGAACGCGAGGCGCGTGATCGTGGGTTTTGAAAACCCCGACTGGTTTGCCGGATTGCACGAGCAGAGTTTCGTCGTTCTCGAGATTCTTCAGCGACTCGACGATGGCGCGATAGGCTTCCCAACTGCGCGCGGCGCGTCCAGTTCCTCCATAGACGACGAGATCTTTGGGGCGCTCGGCGACCTCTTCGTCGAGGTTGTTCATGAGCATGCGCATGGCAGCTTCTTGTTGCCAGCCTTTGCAGGTGATCTGGGTTCCGCGAGGGGCACGAATCGAGGTCGGGGCCTGAATCTCTGTTTCCACGGGCATAGCTAGATGTTATTCCGCGATGTGGGGAGAGCACAAACCGGGTGTGAAACGCACGAAAATAAATTTTGAAAATGAAGATTTTGAAGTGATTTTGATCAGTTCCATTTTGGGAATGGAGGTGTTTGGGGGTATCCCCCTCCCCCCTGGGTATCTAGTGGAATCATCGACTTGCGGCGAAATTGCGAAATAATCTATGGCGCTCAATGAGTTGCGGGCAAAATCTTGGAAACAAAAGAGTTGTGGGTTTTGCCCTTGCACCTCTTTCTACTGCTAACGTCTTGGAAATGATCTGCCTTTTTGATTTTGTGCGCAAGGTCAGATGTCACAAGGGTGGGCTGTGGAAAACTTTGGGTGATGAGTGCATGAGAACTCGTGTCGTCCCAGCGCGAGCAAGGGAACCTCCGAAAAGAATCAGGGGACACGTGGCGGCTTCGAAGAAAAGGGAAGAGGGTTCAGGCGTCCTTCCAGGACGCGGGTCCAATTTCGTTTCCATCCCGGCGTTGGAAACGCCGGGCTATTGTCAGGCACCCCGCTGGGGTGCTTGATACGCGTTTGTGGGTGAGATTGGAAACCCGTTTGCGATTGCAGAGCGCGGCCGGGCGAGACGCCCGCCGGACAGCCGGCGAGTCGCCGGCGCTACGAGTGTCTGGAGGCGAGGATCTTGACTTTCAGCACGATTTGAAGAAATTTTGACAAGCCCTCTTGTGGCTCGTGATAAACAAGGTGTCCTGACATTGGCGATATATCCCCCCATATCGCCGGCTCTCCCAAACAGTAGATTTTGAGCGCGAAGCTCGTCGCGCGGAGATATGTCGAGACGAGTCGTGCTGAAGCGTGCTGGCTGCGCACAGTCGGTGTGCGTCGTTCCAATTTCCTGTGCCAATTGTCGAATACAATCCGGATCTTTTTTCAGATTTGCAGGAGATGGTTGCGCGGCTGCCTGGCCCGATGAACCTTGCGCATCGTCCTTTCGTGGACTACTACTATGCGACCCGGAGCTGGAGCAAGCTGTATCTCTATTTATCGGAGTCTGGGCGGGTGGTGGGTACCACGGGCCGTGAGTTGGTTCGGTTCGAATATGACGGCCGTGAGATAACCATGAGGAATGGCTCAAACTGGTTCTCGCTGCAGCGTGGCGTGGGCGGAGAACTCCTCAAGTATTCGACGCGGGTCAACCCGAACAGTTCTGGGTTCATGCTGGTGGCTAGTCCTGACGCGGTGAAGGTATTCCACCATTATGGGTGGGTACCAGTTCGCGGGGTGATGGGGTATTTTCTGAACGGGTGCAGTTTGTATCCGTGGGATTCCTGGTGGAAGGCTGCGGCGAATTCCGTAGTTCGTCAGTTCGTCGGGAAAAGAGCTTCGAGTTTCATATCTCGCATTCCGTCCAACGGCAATCGAGGGATTAGTGTCAGCGAGGAGCATTCGTATTCTCCGGACTTGCTTCCTCGGGGGTCGCCTTTCAGTTTGCGCTTTGCACCGACCATCGAGTATTTGGACTGGCGCTATAACCTTTCGCTCTCGTTTGTGCGCTATCGTTTGTTCCGCATTTTGGTTGGCAGCGTGAGTGTCGGATACGTCGTTCTCAACGAGTCGCCTCAACAGATCATCGTCGCGCAGTGTGATGGCGAGGATGCAACCGTGCTGGCATACGGAACATTGTTGGCACTGGCACAGGCGGGAACTAGAGATAGAAAACCGCGGACCATGTTTCTCAGTTGCTGCCATTCCGAGATGCAGCAGGTATTTGAAAAGTTCGGGTTTCGAGCTTGGCTGAGGGCCGACCTGCCGTGTGCTTTTCATAGTCTTCCACCGGATTTCGATCTCACCGGAACGTCGAAGTGGCTGATGAATTACGACTGGTCGGATAATGGGTTGCAGGGGCCGTTTCTGGACCAGGGTGCGGGAAGGAAGGTACTCGGCTAAAAGACCGGGCACACTGTCTGTGGACAGGTTGTGGAGACATCAGCTTGAACTCTGAATTTCTTTGGCAGGGGTTTTGAGCGCTATGGCCTGATTACAGAAGTCATCACCGGACATTTCATCGCGGGTGTCTAATCATCAGAGAGAAACGTGCATGCGCATGCGCTTGTCGTACACACTCCCGACGGTACAGCTCTGCATGACAGCGGGATTGTTGGCCTGGGATGCGCTTTGGTGGAGAACGGTGGCTCGATCCATGGACATGCCCGGGGCTTCGCCAGCTTCCCACCTTCTAGTCGCCATTAACGCTCCTTTATCATTGCTGGAAACTTTTGTGTTCCGGCATCTACCGGGCTGGTGGCACCTTACTGCTTATGTAGTGGCGATTGCGTTGTTTTGGTATTGGGTGGGCATGAACATTATTTCTTGGCGAGAGCGACGAAGCGCATTCCTATTCTCCTGGATGCCGTTGCGACTTCTTGCGGATGCGGTGATCATCGGTGTCGGAGTGTTTTGGATTGTTGTCCTCTGGGATGAAATCCGTCGCCCAAACGGGCGGTTGTTCTTAGCGGCGGATTGGCCCATTTGGCTCTGGTATGCCTTATCGCTGTCGATACCCATTCTGTGGGCGATAGTGCTGGTCTCGTTCTTCGGATACGACTGCATTCACACTCTTATCCGCCGCAAGTCAGCGTGCGCCGACGCGAGGGAAACGCTCGTTGATCGGAGATTGCCGTGATTGACGTAAAATCCTCATTTCACTCATCGTCCGAACGTGCCGAACTGAATCAAATCGAAAGCAGTCGGAATTTGAGTGTTAAGGCCTGATTTCGGAAACCGTGGAACGCATTGGGCCAGTTTGCAGTAAACTGACGAGTCTCAATCGAGCTTCTTACAGCATGTCTTGGCTAACCCGAACCGGAAGTCTGTCGTTCAACGCAGGGGTAGACCCGAGAGCATTGCCGCCACATCTCGCCGAGTGCCTGCGGAATGTTCATGCGAGTACGGTCGAGATTCGTGGTAATTGCGTGGCTTTCACGGCGGGCATGTTTCGTCTTGTGAGCAACTGGAACGTTCTCGTCCCATTCGGGTCGGGAGACCTAGCCGTCGATGCTGACTTTCGACAAATTCGCTATCGGGTGAGCATTCGGCAGCTCGTTCTGATTGGGACGGTTATGGTTGGAGTCGGGGCCGCGTTTATATTGATGTCTCATGTCTGGCAGCCACTTCTGCTTTTGCCTCTTATGTGGCTATGGTTGGTCGGAGTCAATGTTGCATTGGGCATTTTTCGGTTTGAGCGCTTCGTCGCTCGCGCCATAGCGACCGCTCCCATCTCGCCGCACCAATAGCCCCGTTGGATACATGTCTCCCCAAGTGGTTGGCGAAATATCGCGATTTCACTCATAATCCTTTTCAGAGAAGTGTCGGTAAAATCCTAATTCCGACGTGCCAGTGCGCGTTTGATATGAAGAACTCCAAAGTAAACGACGGCTAGGGCTGGAATCGAGCAGACGAAAAAAACAGCGATCAGGAAGCCGTCCAACAATGGGTCCGAAAAAGCTTTCGACCAGATAAGTACCAGCACAGTGAGTCCGCTTGCGACTATGGTTGTTCCGAGCAGAAGAAGGCCCAAGAACTGAACTCGGGTCGCAGGAGTGCTCGCTGCAAACCATTCGTCGTAACTCTTCCCGAATGTTCGTCGAACAAATCTCACAGCTAGGACCTCTGACAGTCAAACAACGGCTATGATTGTACGATTCCACCGTGGCGCGTTCCACTCGGCGGGTCGCCATGACTGTCGTAATATCGCAATTTCACTCATCGAGAGCGCTGATCAAGTCACTTGGCAGCTTGTTGAAATCGCCCTTACACACGACAGTGCCTAGCGTCTGCCGGAACGACGGCACCACCAAGGTCTCCGATTCCAACTGTGGCACCAGCTTTTCTGCGGCTTCTGGATTACGGTCTTGCAGAAACAACGCGGCCAGAAGGCGGGGAGGAGGAAGCCCCTGAGGACCTGCATCGGTGCGGGAAAAATCCTAACTCTCACCAGTGGGCCGCATTCGCCGGAGATTCTTCTCGAAGGTTCGTCACGGCGATACGATAACTTCGCGTGAAGTTCTTGCCTGTCTGAAGTGACAGTAGACCTCTCGAAACTCAGCTGTTATTCAGCAGGGAGTTTCCTTCCCAGCAGATGACCTTTTCCAAGGAGAAAGCCATGATGCACCTGCGCCCCAACGTGATCCGATTGCTTGTCCAGATGGCCCTGATTGTTGGTGTCGTCGTCCCTGCGACTGCCCAAACGGGTGGAGGATCAGGGGGAGACCTGCAGCAGAAGGTAGCCGCCATCAAGCAGTCGGTCGCGGAAAATCAACAGAAACTGCACCAATACCAGTGGACCGAAACCACGCAGCTCACGCTGAAAGGGGACGCCAAGCCTCCCAAGCAGTCCATGTGCCAATATGGCCCCGACGGAAAAGTGCAGAAGACGCCAATGGGAGAGTCCGCTCCGGCGCCGGCGCCGAGCGGCGGGAGAATGAAGCAGAAGGTCATTGCGAAAAAGAAAGAAGAAATGCAGGACTACATGGGAGATGTGAAGGCTTTACTGGCCAAGTACACTCCACCGGATCCACAGAAGATCGAGCAAGCGTTCAAGTCCGGGAACGCTTCGTTGAATCCGAATCCGTCGGCAGAGACCGCGGCGCTTGTATTCAAAAACTATGCCCAATCGGGCGATCAGATGACGCTCTCATTCGACACAGCGACCAAGAAAGTCAGCTCCCTGAACGTGAACACTTATCTGGATGATCCGAAGGATGTAGTGACGTTGGCCGTTAAGATGGACAGCTTGCCCGACGGCACAAATTACGTACAGCAAACCGTCCTGGATGCCACGGCCAAAAAGCTTCAGGTCACGACGACAAATTCCAACTATCAGCGGGTCGGAGGGCAGTAACGCCAGGATGGCAGGGCCCGGAATGAGGCCGAAAGACGGTTCTTCTCACCAGGTGCTGTAGGCCGTGCCGTCGCTGGCGGTGGCGTTGGAGGCGGAGTGGACGTCGGTGATACCCGGTTCCTGCTGGTCGACGGCCATGAGGACGTCTTCCTGAACAACCTCCCAGTTGGGCTGGCGCGTCTCGGGGTCGATGGGGATTTGGCGGAGGTATCCGGCAGTGACGAGGTCGTCGAGGGACTGCGGGGCTTTCTGTTTGTCGAGGGTGTATTGCGAGATCACGGAGCGCAGGGTCGCGAGATTGGAGCGGAGGACGGATTCGCGGGCCTGCACGATGGATTGGTTGTAGACGGGGACGGCGACGGCCATCAGGATCATGATGATGCTGATGACGATCATGAGTTCGAGCAGGGTGAATCCGCGCGCGAAGCGGCGTCGCGAGGGAGAAGATATTGCCTGTCGCGAATGATGCGCGTTCAGCAGATTGTAAAATTGCCGCCCCATTTTCCTAGTTCAGATCTCCACGGGGGCTAAAGCCCCGATTTTTCTTTGCTCCTAGCGCGGCCTTAAAGGGTCGCTCTTCCACGGTGGTCCGACAGGTCCAAAATTGCGACCGCCTACCAGTCTTTGTACTTCGAGCCATCGAGGCCTACGCCTTGCGATTTGGTGTAGACGTCGAAGACGTTTTGTCCGCCCCAGGAATCGGAGTCGGCGTCATCCTGCATGGAACGCAAGCCCCACTCCTTGCTGTTCGTCATGGGGTCTGTAGGGATAGAACGCAGAAAACGGTATTTCTTGCCGCCTTGGCCCTCGACACCTTTCACAAGAGTTTCCAGATCGGGAGGGTACCCTTGGCTGTCGACCTTGGTTTGGAACACCTGGCGATCGGCGGCGTCTTTGTAGCGGTCGATGGCGTCGCGCATGTCCCAGAGGGCCTGGCGAAGTTGCTTTTCCTTCTCGCGCTGGATCGTCACGCGGGCGAGCGGGAGCGCCATTAAAGTGAGAATGGTGAGGATCGTCGATGCGACGATCAGTTCCATGAGCGTAAAGCCGGCGGCGCGATTCAGTCGCGGATCGCGCAGTGAAACGGTTTGTAGATCAGTTTGCATTTAACAACCGGGGCTAAAGCCCCTCATTTATTTGATGCGTCGCGCGGCCCTGAAGGGCCGCTCTTCCACGGCGCTTCTCGTTGTACGAACCGGTACGGCAGTCTCCGGCTACTGGACTGTTACCGAGGCTTGCGCGCCATTGACTGCGATTGCCTGCAGGCCGGGATCGCGTGCGCCGCCGCGGGTGATGGTCAGAGGAGTCTGTCCGCTGGCCTTGGCCTGGAACGTCAGTGTGACTACGCATCCCTGGCCGGAAACACCTCCCGCACCGCTTGGCCGCGAGGCCGTAATCATGGTCTGACCCAGCATTTCGTCTTCGCGGTGGACGACGGTGACGACTTGTCCATCTTGCGAGAGGAAGCCGCCGTTCGAGACGTTGATCAGTTGCAGCATCTTCGGGTCGTAGTTCACCTGGACCGGTACGGAATATACGTTCTGCGCACCGGAGATCAGCAGGTTGACCGCGAATGTGTTGCCTTTTTCGGCCTGAATCGTTGGCGGATCAAACAGGAAATTCGCCGTGCCAGTATTCTGCGGCTGCTGCGTCGCTGGGGCGGGATGCGTCGGAGGCTGATTCGTGCCAGAAGGACCAATCGGCGTGATCGACGGTGACTGACCGGCTGGAGCTGGAGCCTGTGCTGGCGCTGCCGCCTTGGCCTCGTGATGCAGCGAGATCGTGGTGGCGGTTCCGATATCGATCGCCCGCTGGTTGATCTCCTGGACGTCATTGCCGCGGATGATGTGCGGAACAATGGCGAATACGATTTCGTTCTCGGAGTGATCTTGAGTGGTTTGTCCGAATAAATAGCGCAGGATAGGAATCTGCGCGAGGCCAGGAATTCCACTGAGCTGCTTGGTCTGCTGGTCTTCCATGATCCCGCCGAGCAGATTGGCCTCGCCGTCTTTCAGGCGGATTTCGTGTTCGATCTTGCGCTGGCCAATGATGGGCTGGCTGATGCCGCCGATGTTTTGCTGCCCGGTGACGGCGGAGACGTCCATCGTAATCTTCAGGGTGACTTCGTTGTTGGCATGCACGCGCGGGGTAATGTCGATGTTTACGCCGACGTCGAGGTACTGGAACTGAGTGTTGACCAAGGGGTTGATTCCGACGCCGCCGATGCCGGGCTGGAATGATCCTGTGGCGACGGGTACGCGGTCGCCGATTTTGAGCGAGGCTTTCTGTCCATCGAGAGCGCGAATCTGCGGATTCTGGATCAGCTTGGTGTCGCTGGCGCTCATTACTGCCGAAAGATTTGCCGCGGGAATCGTGACTTGAAAGTTGGTGGCATTGAGATTCGCCAGACTGTTCAGGTTGATGCCGGGGTTACCAGTGCTCGAAGTGACGGTTGCGCCAGTCCCGGAGGTAGTGGTTCCGGTGGTCGTGGTTGTGGTGTTGATGTTGTCCTGCAACTGCACGGTTGCACTGGTTGGCGGATTGATGCCGAGCGTGCGGGAACGGTCTTTGCTGACCTGCATCACGGCGATGTCGACGATCACTTCCGGGCGCGCCTTGTCGAGATCTTCAACGAGCTTTTGCGCGAGGGCGATCTGATCCGGAGTTCCGCGCACTACGAGCGCATTCTGCGAGAGCAATTGCTGGACGCGCTGCACGTCGAGGACGGCTCGGATGGCGTTGACCACATCCTGCAATTCGGTGGGTTGGGAAAGATTCGACAGGTAGAAAGTCTTGAGAACGCTCTGCTCAAGTTCCTTGCGCTTCGCCGGATTGTCGGCGGCGACAAAGATCGTGTTGGGCGTGACGGGACGCCAGAAAGTTTTCGACTCGAGGGCAGTAATTTCCAATGCTTGTTCGAGCGTGACTCCGTTGAGTTCAACCTTGATGGGACGCGGAGTGTAGTCGGGATCGAGCAGGACGTTGATACCGGCGAGCTGGCCGATGGTGCGGTAGACGGTGTCGGACTTGTCCGTCAGCTTGACGGTGATGGGAATGTTGGAGATGGGAGCGAGTTCAACCGGGCCGGACGCATCACGAATTTTTTTTTCCAGTCCGGCCGGGGGCCCAGCGGCCTGCGGAGAGGGATTTTGCTGGTCGCTGATCATCTTTAGAGTACGGGTAAGTTCCTGCTTGGCGATGAAAAGCGAAGGATCGATTTGGAGAGCCTTCCCGAACTCAGCCGCCGCTTCTTGCAGCTTGCCATCTTCGCGGAGTTTCTGCCCGTTGTGGACGATGGCCGCGGCGGCTTCGAAGCGTGAGTGTTCGAAGGCGGCGCGGTAGCGCAGATCCTTGGGCTTGAGGTCGTAAGCCTGTTTGTAGAAGTTGTAGGCGTCTTCGTAGTGCTCGCGGGCCTCGGCGTCCTGGCCCTTGGCATAGAAGTCTTTCGCTTTATCCCTGGCGATGATTGGGAGGGTTGTAAGCACGACCAGCATAAAGAACGCAGCTGGGCGCATCAGGCGTCTCATTCCATGATCCTCACGTAATGTCGTTTCGTTCGAAGCTTCGCCGGGCAAGCGGTCAATCACGTCTTCCCCCATTCTCCGGGCTTTCTTGAGGGGAAAAGCCACTCGATAGACGAAAAAACTCGCGGTATCGCGATTATAGCATCGCTGTTTTGTGCTCCCGAACTCCTTGTGGGAACGAGAGTTACACTCTTTGGTCGTAGGACTACCGGAACCCCGACCTCGGACCTTAGACTTTAGTCGTCAGATCGCATTCTTATTAGTTCTGCCACCGCGCTTGCCAAGGTTCAAGGGTCAAGGCCAAAAGCCATTCTGGGTTAAGATCAAAGTTAGAATCGAACTTAGTCTCAAACCCGATGGCACGCCAAAACACGCACCAAACCAAGCCGAACCCGGAGAAGTCCCCACGCCGCGATCCCACGGCGAGCGGGCAGAGGGATGCTGCCGTTAATAGGATCGCTTCACATAACTATTTCTTGCTGGAAAAATTTGAGTGTGGGGTGGTTTTGACGGGGACTGAGGTGAAGTCTGTCCGGGGCGGATTGGCTAACCTGAAGGATTCGTATGGCCTGGTCAAAGACGGCGAGCTTTGGCTGCTGAATGCTCACATCGGGCCGTATGAGCATGGAAACATTCACAATCACGCGCCGCTTCGTACGCGGAAGCTGCTGATGCATGCGGAGGAGATCCGGAAACTGATTGGCAAGACGCAGCAGAAAGGGCTGACGCTGATTCCCGTTCGGATGTACTTCAAGAACGGGCGGGTGAAGATCGAGCTGGCGCTGGCTAAGGGCAAACAGCTGTGGGATAAGCGAGAAACGGAGCGGCGGCGGACCGCGGATAAAGAGGCGCGGGAAGCTGTGGCTCGGGGTAGAGCGCGGAGCTAGAGGTGAAAACGATTCCGACGGTGAATCTCAAGTCGGATCGTCCTACCGTACAAGAGGCGTTGAATCGACTCGAGCGCGAGTTGAATTCGGCTCGCCAGCAGGGATGCTTCATTCTCAAGGTCATTCATGGATACGGATCGACTGGGGCGGGTGGGGACATTCGTATTGCGGTCCAGTTGCGATTGAAGGAATTGGCGGATAGCGGGGCGGTGCGCGGGTGCATCTTCGGGGAAGAGTGGTCGAAGGCGAATGAAGGTGTGTGGAGTTTGCTTCAGGCTCGGCCTGAATTGAAGAATGACATGGATTTGGGGCGTCGTAATATGGGCATTACTGTTGTGCTGCTGTAAGCAGGTTTTTACCGCTGAGGTCGCAGAGAACGGCCGCAGAGAGCGCGAAGGACTTCTCCCAGAGAGCCTGTAGAATTCGTTTCCTTTATCCCTGTTGCGGATCAGATGCCGGAGGCGTTGACTCGCTTGTGATTACCGGCGCCGGTTCGGGAACTGGTGCAAGCGGAGGTGCGATGACGACTGCCGGTGTTGGTTCGACCGGTTGCATCGCCACCACAGGGACTAGCATCTTTTGTCGCCAGTACGAGACTGCGATACCACGTTGCCAGAAGCGGGGAATCAGCAACAGGAATAGAGTAATTTGGGCGACGACGAAGGCTCCCACAAGACTTTCCGGCGATACAAACCTGAGCCAGACCCAGAGTCCTGCGACGAGGAAAATGGCGGCTAGGATGGTGGAGACTATATATGTGCCAAGGAGACGTCCGAGGCTGCGGAACGTGTGCTTGAAGGCTGTGCCGATGGATCTGCGGACGGCGCGCTGATCGTTGAGGACCGTGTCGGCTTCGGCGAGATCGAACCAGATGCGGAGCGTGGTCATGATCAAAAAGATGATGGCGAGGCCGGTCATCTGGAGCTCGAAGGGAAGCTTTTCGCTGGTGCTTTCGCCGGCTTTTTTTACGATGGCGCTGTTGGCGGCGAAGAGCAGACCGGCGAATATGCCCATGATAATTCCGGCGATGATCATGATGCGGATGAAGCGCCAGAGATTGCGGCCGCAGGAGCGGAAGAAATCTTCGCGCGGGAGGCGGTAAGTGGATGCGTATCCGGCGAAGATGCCCGGGAGAAATAGAGCGGTTGCAATGAAGAAGAGGATGGCGAAGTAGAGCGAAGGTGTGCTCATTGAGTTCATCTTGCCGAAGTCGGGCTTCACGAACAGCTCCGCCATCACGCCGATATCGAAACCGTGGACGAGGCCACCTGAGTAGAGCGAGTGGTCCATGATGGCGTGCGCGGCGCGTCGGAATGCCGCGGTGCCGAATCCGGCCAGCGTCAGGTTTAACAACCAAAACCAGAGGATATAGCGCTTGTTGCGCATCACCATGCCGAGGCTACTGCTGAGTAGTCCTTGATTATTCATTCGTGCATTCCCTTTGCTGAACCTCAGCGGCTAAAGCCGCCATATATATTCGCCGCTTACGGCACGGCTGGAGCTGTGCCCTGACCTGAACCATCTTCGGCGCGGGCTCCCACGTCGTAATCAAACGGCCCACCAGGCGAAGGCTTGGCCGATCCACTGCGTGACGAAGAGCCAATAAGCCGACAGTTTGTTGGTCGGCTTGGAGTTTGGTTCCACTACGAAGCTGTTGTTGAAGATGTCACGGTCGAGTAGCACGGTGTGGTCGGGGTCAATTTCGGCGGAAACCGCTTTCGCTTTCTTCTGATAGGAGAAGCGCGTCCAGCGGCTCTGTCCGTCCCAGTGCTCGCGGACTTTTTCCCCGTTGTCGAATTTCACTTCTACTTCGACCGGCAAGACGAAATCGCCCTTGCGATGCACCGTCACGTACGACTGATAAACGGTGTCATTTTTCTTCTTGTCGGATTTCTTCTCGGCTTTGTCTTGATACCAATCGAGTGGATACGAATTGACGCCGAGAACTTCGTAGTCGAGCACCTGCGATCCGTAGACCGCCTGGTTGAAGTACCAATGCAAGTCCTTGCCGGCGACTTCTTCGATCGTCTTCAGGAAGTCTTCTTTTGTCGGATGCGTAAAGCGATACTTCATGAAGTAGGTGTGCATCGCTTTGGCCATAGTATCTTCGCCGATAATGCTTTCGAGCGTGAGAAGAACACACGCCGTTTTGCCGTAGGTAATGCCGGCGTAGGAACCGGAGCTGACATAGTCGAAGGCGCGTTGCGCCATCGGATCACGATCGGCCACAGTGCTGTAGCCGAGGCGTTGTTCCTCGCGCTCTCCCATGTTCACTCCGGCGAAGTTCATGATCGAGGTTTTCTTGCCGAGGATCGAATCGAGAACTTTGACTTCGGTGTAGCTGTTAATACCTTCGTCCATCCAGGCATCCTCGAATTCGTTCGTGGCGACCATTCCATACCAGTATTGGTGTCCGAACTCATGTTCGACCACGACTTCCACAAGATGGATGCCATCGGGCATCCACCATGTTGTGTCGCCGGTGATGAAGGTCGGGTACTCCATGCCTCCTGCGGCGGAGTCAGGTTCGGGATCAACGACGGTGAGCGTCTTATAAGGATAGGGCCCGTACCGCTTCTCGAAATTGTCGAGCGACTCGCGGGTGATTTTTTCGTGGCGGTCGACCTGATCCCAGTGCGCGGGCTGCATCAGGAAGCGAAGCTTGATCGGGCCCATCTGCGCCTGGTAGGTGGACTCTTTGACTTTGAAGCGCGGGCAGACAGTCCAAGCAAAATCGTGGATGTCGTCGCCGTGATAGGCGACAGTCTTGGTGCCGTCGGGATTGTTGACATTGCTGACTTCGATTCCACTCGCTCCGATGACCTCATTCTGAGGCACTGTAAGTTTCACATCGTAGACACCGAAATCGGCAAAAAATTCCGTCGTGTTGTGGTACTGATGGCAGTTCCAAGCTCCGTGCCACCAGACGCCGACTTTCGGGAACCACTGCCCGCCGAGGAGGAAGTCGCGCTTCCATCCGGAACGGGCCTGAGTCTCAGGCATCTGGTCATGGAAAGTAATTTTGAACTGCACGAAAGCGTTTGCAGGAATTGGCTTGGTCAGCTTCACTTCGACGACGGTTTTATCATCTTTATTACCGTCATCCGGAGCGATGTAGTGCAAGTCTTTCGTAAGATCGCCCTGACCGACGACTTCAAAGCTCTTGATTTCTTCGGAGCCGTACTCCTTAGGCTCCCACTCGTCGTAGCCGGTATCGCGGGTGCCCATGAGCTTGGCATCGCGGACGAATGTGGCGTTGGGCTGGAAGGCATTCTGATAGAGGTGAAAAGGAAAGCTGTCGAGCGGCTGGCCGGTGAGGTTGTGATACGTGAGCGTCTCGGTGGCATCGATTGTATGCTTCGTCGCGTCGTATCGGGCGTCGATCTCGTAGTGGACGACGCGCTGCGACATAGGCTTGTCGGAATTGATCGCCGATACGGTGTCGGGGATCGACAAGGCGGAGACCGGCGCGGAATTCATAGGCGTCGTGGCGGCGGCCGGAGTTGCTTGAGCGGCGGTGGCTTTCTTAAAGGTGATGATCGCGGTGAAACTCAGAAAAAGGAGGGAAGCGACAAGAATGTACTTCCAGCGAGAGGTCATCAGTTCTATTTACCTCGAGTGCGGCCTTGAATCATATCGCATGCGATAGAAGGACGTCATCCGCGATGCTCTGGATGGATACGCTTCAAGGCCTGAAATTGTTGCAAAATTCGATTCGCCAGAAGCGCAAAGTTTTTCATTCCTGGTTCTGTGAAGGATCGTTCAGAATGGCTCGAAGCATCTTTCTTTGTGAGATCAGCAATCGAAGAGAATGGATAAGGTTCGAACTGCGGGGTGTTGCAAGGAGGACGGGATGAAGGTACTCGCCACTTTATTGTCGTCAGCGATTCTGTGTTTTGTTCCGACTTTTGCCCAGGATGCCGCTATGACAGCGGCAACCGCCGGATGTGGGCCCAAGGAAGACAAGATGAGAGTGAGTACGGAGAACGCCAAGGATCTGCCGAGCCAGCCAGAACCAGGCAAGGCGTTGGTGTATGTGATCCAGGATGACGGCGTTGCGAACAGAGTCCTTGGCGGAGGCATCACGTGGAGGATCGGGATGGACGGTGCATGGGCCACAGCCTTGAACCGCCACAATCCGTACACGGCGTTTTCGGTCACGCCGGGCGAGCACCATTTGTGTGCCAACTGGCAATCGAGCTTGGGGTATTTATCCAAGGCCGCAGGCGTTGCGCATTTGGACGCGGAAGCCGAGAAAACGTATTACTTCCGGGTCAGGGAGTGGGAGTCGCAGACAGTGGTATTCGTCGATCTTGCACCGGTCGACAGCGATCAGGCGAAACTGCTCATTGCGCTTCAGCCGGTAACTGCTCGCAATAAGAAATGAAGCAAGGTTTTTGACTGTTCTTCGCGTCGGTTTGGTCTTTCGATTCTTGTCCTGCACATCCTCCGGAACGAATGTCACGAGAGTACAATTCCTTCCGGTCGCTCGACGGCATGAAGCAACTGGCTGTCGAGGCTTGGGAGGGACAAATGCAAGCCGTAAAACAGGGTGACCTTGAGTTGCTGAAGCATCCGGCAGCGCAAGAACTGCTAAAGTCGAAGATCCCTGCGCGCCTCGCATATATATGGATGGACGGGACGCCGCGGGTGGTACCTATCTGGTTCCACTGGAACGGTAATGAAATCGTGATGGCCAGCCCGCCCAAGGCTCCGAAACTGAAGGCGCTGGCGAAGAATGGCAAGGTATCGCTGACGATCGATGAAAACACCTTTCCGCACAAAGTGTTGATGATTCGCGGCACGGCGCGGTTGGAAACGGTACAAGGAATCGTGCCGGAGTATATTGCTTGCTCTGAGCGATACTTTGATGCCGCGACAGCGAAAGCATGGTTGGGGCAACTTCGCGGGATGGTTTCGTCGATGGTGCGGATTACCATCACGCCGGAGTGGGTCGGCCTGCTGGATTTCCAGACTCGATTTCCGAGCGCGCTCTCTGGGTGAACTCACAACCGCTCGGGCCTACCATTTTCATTATTATTGTTTCAGGTGAGGTGTCGCTTGCGCTTTTGCCTTTAAGCCGACGATACTGGAAGTACTTCTATTGTCCTCAATTCAAATATGAAAACTACGATTTCTATTGCGAAGCCGTCTGAAGTTGAAACCGAATCCCTTGTAGCCGTCGTGCTCGATCAATCGAACTCGACCGAGAAAGACAGAAAACCTGAACTGAAACTGGCGGTCTCTGATCCTGCGGTACAAGCCGTCGCCTCCGATTTGCTTGGCAGCGGCGAGTTAAGCGGTAAGGCTCTGGAAACGAACCTTCTCCACAGACCGGCGAATTTGAAGGCGAAGCGACTGCTGCTGGTTTCAGGCGGAAGCGCAAAAAAGTTCTCCAGTTACGATTTGCGCCGGCTTGCCGGGACCGCCGTGCGTACCTTGAAAGGGCGGGGAATTCGAAGCTTCGCGTTTGTGGCTCCTTCAAGTATTCCTGCTGAAGAGGCGGTACGAGCGATTGTCGAAGGCGCGCACGTGGGAAACTTTGATCCGGACTACTACCGCAGCGACCGGAAGGATCAGAAGATTGACGGCCTCACGGTGATCGCAAGCGGCGACAAGGCTGCATTGGAGAAGATTGCGAATGAGGCGCAGGTCATTGGTGAATCGCAGAACTTTACGCGCGACCTGGTGAATGAGCCGTCGAACCGGATGACGCCGACGATCCTGGCGGAGCGGGCGAAGAAGATGTCGGCGGAAGTCGGGTTGAAGTGCGAAGTGTATGGCGCGGACAAAATCAAAGAGATGAAGATGGGCGCGTTCTGGAGCGTGGCGCAGGGATCGGACGAACCTCCGGCGCTGATTGTGATGACGTATGAGCCGGCGGGGGCTCCGGCGAAACCGGTGCTGGGGCTGGTGGGGAAGGGGATTACCTTTGATACCGGCGGCATTTCGATCAAGCCGGCCGATGGCATGGAGAAAATGAAGTACGACATGGCCGGGGGCGCGACGATGATTGGCGCGATGCGGGCGATTGCATTGCTGAAGCCGAAGGTGAAAGTGATTGGCATCGTGTGCGCCACGGAGAACATGCCGTCGGGAAAAGCGCAGAAGCCGGGCGATGTGCAGATCGCGATGTCGGGGAAGTCGATCGAAATTATCAATACCGACGCGGAAGGGCGGCTGGTGCTGGCCGACGGTCTTCATTACGCGCGGCAACTTGGCTGCACGCATCTGGTCGACGCCGCGACTTTGACGGGCGCGGTTGTGGTCGCGCTCGGGTTTACGAATGCCGGCATCTTTACGAATGATGAAGAGATGTATAACCGGTTCAAGGCGGCGAATACGAAGGCCGGAGAGAAGATGTGGCGGCTGCCGCTGGATGATGAATATAAAGATCAGATTCGGTCGTCGATTGCCGACATCATGAACTCGGGCGGACGATGGGGTGGCGCGGTCACGGCGGCGATGTTCCTGAAAGAATTCGCCGAGGAGACACCGTGGATCCATCTGGATATCGCGGGGACGGCGTGGATGGAAGATCAGAAGCCTTGGATTGCGAAAGGGCCGTCTGGCATTGCGTTGCGGAGTCTGGTGGAGTTCGTCAAAGGGTTCGTCGTCTAGTTGCCCTCACATTTGCAGCAGCCTTTTTGTGACAGAGCGCGTCTTAGTAAGGCTGGGCGCGCTCGCGCCTAGTTGTGTCTACGACTAACATTTGGAGACGATGACTATGAAGGCGCTCGCAGTGGTTGGAATTATTGTGCTGATCGTGGGAGTTCTGTCGTTTGTAGTTCCGTTTCCCAGCTATCACCATCACGGAGTCAAGGTAGGAGATTCCAGCATTGGCGTGACGACGGAGCACGATGAGAAGCTGCCGCCCGCGGTGGGGATCGTGTTGATTGTCGTGGGTGGGGGATTGATTCTGACCGGGCGGAAGGCATAGGTCGGACAGTGTTGGTTGCAGGAGTCTGAGACTTTCAACATTTCGCTCACCCATTCGGTTTGGTTGGTATCGCGTGATCGTCAGGAAATAGAGTGACGCGTGCAGATCTCACGTTGAGCGATTTCTTTGCCATTGCTATAATCGAGGACGTTCGAAAGTTCCGCGCGAGAGCAGTGCGTCGGCAGTCCCGCCAACAGAAGCGCGAACAAGTTCCCTCTTAGCCTGCGCGGCGAGCGGGCTTCGAAACGTGGCCAGGTAGCTCAGGTGGTAGAGCGCAGCCCTGAAAAGGCTGGCGTCGGCGGTTCAACTCCGTCCCTGGCCACCATGTTTTCAAGACTTTAACCATCCCAGTCGCCCTTCATTAAATATGGGTTGCAACCCACGATAACCAGAGAATTGTTGGTTGCGAGTTACATCGTCCGCGAACTCGCGGGTCTGGCACGCAACAGTTCAGCTTTCGCATCTTCGGCCAGTAGTTGCTCCATCACCCATCCCTGAGCTTCAATCTTCGCCGGTGTTGTCGAACGAGGATAGGGAGTAAACGACGGGATGATCGGAAGCTTTGTCCGCTATCAGGACGGCCGCATCGTAACCTTCAATGCGCCAGGACAAGGGACTGGCCCCACCAGTGGAACCTGGGCCATGGGGTTGAACGACCAAGGTGACACGACTGGAGTGACTTTCCAGCAAATCTACGGCTTTTATCAAAACTCTATTCGCAAGGCCGACGGATCGTTCATTATCTTTCCGCAGCCAGGTCTGTGCGCAACGCAGGTCGACAATGGGTGTATGGGATGGGGCGCATCGCAGATCAACGACTTGGGCATGGTTGCTGGATCGTATCTGGACGACAACCGCGTGTACCAGTCCTTTATCCGCTACCCCGATGGCCGGATGGAAATATTTGCAGCCCCAGGAGCCACAAGCCTGTCCGGCAGCTACGGCGGCACAACGTTAGATATCGGAGTCGCCAGTGTATTGAATCAGCCTGGAGCTTCTAACCGGCACTTATTCGGACGACCATGGCGTCACTCATGGATTTGTACGTTGGCCAAGATGAGGTCGACATTTTACGAAAATGACAACGCTGCTCAGTGTGATTCTCGCGGGAGCATTCTTGACGGCGACGGCTACAGCGCAGTTAGAAGCCGCCGCCGGAGGCGGCTGGTGGAACGAAAAGCTAGCCCAAATGGCTGAATTAGAACAGCAAATTCGCGTGACATTTCACGCGGCAGTCAGCGTGCACGATCCAATAAATGGCGATTCACCAGAAGTGATAACACAGCGTCGTTCGGGATATCTTTTCCAGGTTGCGTCACGGATTTTCATGCGCGAGGCTCGGCGATCTCGCTGGCGTTCACCACACACAACTTGATCACTGCTTTCTCCACCTTGGCAATCGGGCGGCTGGCCGACCGCTTCGGCGCACGGACAGTAATTCTGACCGGATCGGCGACGACCGCGAGGGTCGGCCCGAAGCTCGATTGGCTTTCTGTGAGGCTCCGGCTCGCAGCGCCCCCAATCTCAAGCACTGCCTGAGGCTCCTTTTCGGCCGATTGAGCAAAGGATGGATCAGAGCAACAAGACAGAAACGATATGAGGAACACCAATCCGTATGTTCTCATTCCGCTCTCTTGGCTGCCATTTTCTCCGCGCGCCAAAAGCCATTCTTCGCGGAGTTCGATACTGATGGTTTCACAAGTCAGTTTGTCCCATGGTTACGTTTTCCTTCGTTATCAGCTGGTGTGAGCGGTCTTGCGCCAGTGTCAGACTTCACGGCAGGGTCTGATTTCCTGGCTCATGTGAATGATCACAATTTCCAAAGAGTCTAAAGCATGATATGTAAAAAAATGTTAACTATGGTTAATGTGTAATCGTGTATACTGGTTTCCTGTGGGGTCTTCTCTCTACTCGTAGGAAGCCAGATCATGAAATGGGTATGGCCGCGGTTGCGCTGGGGATTTCCTGTGTGGCTGTTGCTGGCCCCGACCATTCTCCTGAGTTCGTTGATGGGGCAAACCGCGAAGATCTGTGGAACCGTTCAGGATCAAAGCGGTGCCGTTATCGCCGGTGCGGTTGTGCAGTTGGGAGACGGCAAGAGCCAGCCAAATGTCAGAACGGACGACGCAGGCGGTTTTTGCATCGATCATCTGCAGCTCGGGTCACACGAGCTCACTATAGTCGCTCCCGGATTCAGTCCGCATCACAAAACCGTGATTGTGCACGCCAGAGAAGATTCGCGGATTACGATTTCACTTGGTGTTGAAGCCCCTTCTCAACAGGTGACCGTAGTAGAAGGAGTGGCCGATGTCAGCTCGCTGAATGTGGCTCAGACACAGATCGGGACTGGGCTGATTGCCAATCTGCCCAGCGAAAGCGTAAATGCCGCGCTGAGCTCGATTCTGACTCTGGCTACTCCAGGAGTTGCCGCCGACTCGAATGGCGTCTTCCATCCCCTTGGCGAGCATGCGGAGACGTCCTTCGAAATTGATGGTCAGCCTATCTCTGATCAGCAGAGCCGAATCTTTTCCAACCAGATATCCGCAAACACGATTCAGGAGATGCGAACTCTCCAAGGAGCTCCTCCCGCGGAATTTGGGGATAAGACCAGCCTCATTGTCGAGGCAACGACACGGTCCGGCCTGAATACCGGCAAAGCGAATGGCTCGCTGTCATTGGGCTATGGATCGTTCGGAACCCCAACCGCTAGTGTGGCGCTCGCGACCGGGTCCGCCAGATGGGGAAACTTTCTTGCCCTCGATGGAGTTGATAGCCAGCGTTTTCTGGATGCACCGGAATTCCACTGCTCGCTCATGGTTTCAGGTTCCTAATACATACGATCAGCAGGCAGCCGAACAGGACCAACGACAGCACATGACCAGCTTCAATGTGGACCTTGGGTTGTCACACATACTGAGCCCTAAGTTGTTGCTCACGGCCAATACCTGGGTACGTCAGGATCGCGTGAGTTATTATCCCTCGGCGAACTTGTTCTCCGACCAACCGGCGACACTTTCGCAATCTCGTAGGCTGACGAGCACCGGGTTCAGAACCGACATCACATATGCGCGCGGGCGGCACACGGCGAAAGCTGGTGTTCAGATACAGGTCACTCCGCTTGCCGAAGCATTCAGCACCGGCCTGACCGATGCCGGCTTCAACTCTCCCTGCGTCGATGCGAATGGAGTCCCAGTTCCAGACCCGTCGTTGACCTCCACCGGCCAGTGTGGGGCGTCTGGCTACAGTGTGAATCCTTCCTATCAGCCCGCGCTGCTGCCGTACGACTTCACGCGGGGAGGAAGTCTTTTTCATTTCCGCGGTGCAGCAACCATCTATGAAGGCAGCGCCTACGCCCAAGATAGCATCAAGCTCGGACAGTTCAATCTGAATCTTGGCCTTCGATATGACAACTACGCTGGTTTGAGCAGGGCCTTCGGCGTTCAGCCTCGTGGCGGTGTCACATATCAAATCCGTTCGACGGGCAGTGTTTTCCATGTTTCATACGCGCGAGTATTTCTGACTCCCTACAACGAGAATCTGGTTCTCTCCAGTTCGACCGGCCTTGGAGGTCTTGGGGCTGGCTCGAACACGGTTCAGCCACTTGTTCCCGCGCGACGTAATCAGTTCAACGTTGGGATTGAACAGCAGTTCGGCGCGAAGTTCGGTGTCCAAGGCGAATACTTCTGGAAATTTACGGATGGGGCCTACGATTTCAACACCATCCTGAATACGCCGCTGAATTTTCCGATCCAGTTCCGCAAATCGAAAATCGATGGCGCGTTGGTGCGCGCAACCCTCGCAAACGTTCACGGCTTTAGCGCTTTCACTGTCCTAGGCCACAGCCGATCGCGCCTGTTTAGTCCAGAAGTCGGCGGGATCAATTTCGGAACGGCGTACGCTCCTGTCGCCCGGCCGGATCACGATCAGGGTTTTCAGCAGACAACCAATCTTCAGTACCAATTCTCACAAAAGGATCTGCGGGGACTCTGGCTCGGCCTCACTTGGCGCTTTGACAGCGGATTAGTAGTGGTCAGTGTTCCGGACTATGCCACGGCGCTCACGCTGACCGGCGATGAGCAACACGCAATAGGACTCTATTGCGGTGGCGTCTTTGCCACGGTCGCGCAACCGCTCGAAACGTGTAACTCGCCCAATCGTGGCGCAACACTCATTCACATCGTTCCCGACGGTACCTATAATCCCGATACGAATCCTTCGCGCATTCGACCACGAAATCTCTTCGACATCGCTCTCGGCTCGGAGAAGATTTGGACGAAGGATCGCTACTCGTTGGGAGCGAAGGTGACGGTCGTTAATCTAACGGACAAAGTCGCCCTCTATAACTTTCTTTCCAGCTTTTCGGGCACACATTTCGTTACTCCAAGGACGCTGGAGGGCGAGATTACTTTACATTTCTGAGTTCCAAGCGAGCCACGCTATGCTTTCAGGCCGAATAACGGCCGACTAGTCGTCGATTGCCAGTCAGATGCTGTAGGATTTTCTTGTCAGCAAATTTGTGCGCGAGATGCGTGCAGTCTTGCAGCGTCAGCAGAACTGGAGCAGAAAATCTGTTTAGTCAATATCAAACAGCCGAGAACTGGTTCTGCACGCCATTCGAACACTAGCCGTCGCCCCAAGAAGTATTGCGACCTTTATGAATCTGCAATGCCAACCACGCAAGTGCGAGGTTCGTTCATTGATTCAGTAACAATTCGACATTCCTCAATTAACGGTGAAACTTTTGTGGTTGTTGCAGACCCGCCCTTCGTGGCGATCGCAATTTTCCCGCTTGTCGCTCCTGACGGAACAGTCGCGGTAATCGTTGGGAGGCGATAGACATGTCTTCTCCTGAGGGTGTCGTTATGTTTCTTGCTATCGTTTGGCCACGAGGGCCGCACTTGTAGTAGCACTGGACTTATAAAGTCAACGAACGTGATTTCCCGATGTAGCCGGCGTTGAGACGCTGGCGACGGGCAGGTTGTGCCGCACGGGGGACATCGGCTGCGGTGCGAGAGGGATCGGTATGGCTGGAGCATCCTTTTTTGCTTCTCGGGGTCGAACCGGATTGCGATCTGCGCCACGGCTGCCGTCGTGCCGCTGTTAAAGGCAGATGCAATGAAATCCGTTGGGCGTGAGTTCTTTCCCGCGGCTGCGGTGGCCGTCCCAGTTGCGGGCAAATTTAGTTTGCCTGCGACATTGATTGATGTCGTTCCCACTTGAGACAGAATCGAGCTCTGGATGTTGGTCGGAGTACTGAACGCGGCAATTGCGCCGACGTTGGCACCAGTCGTGGTTACATCCGATATCGTCGGAGCCAGTCCGCTATCTCCGGAAGTCGAGGTTGAAGGCTGAGCGGTTGGGCGGCTACAGCCCTGAAAAGGCTGGCGTCGGCGGTTCAACTCCATCCCTGGCCACCATGTTTGCAATAGCTTACTTCCGGCCCGAAACGCCAACCTCTTCCAACTTGTCCAAAAAAATCGAAGCTGGTCCTACTGGTTCGCCTGCTCAGTAGATGTTTGCTGGGAGGTGGCAACTCCAGCGCCGATTTCTGCCCACTCAGATGACAGCCTTTACGTTTCGAGGCACCGGGATTTTATGGAAGCGTTCTCTTGCTCCGCATCCAGGGATGAGTTTTTGGAAGATGGAGCTGTTCAATCCGGACGATTCCTGGGCACCTATCCTGGAAGAGTGAAACCAATTCTGGAGAATTGACAGACCATCGGAACAACTGGAAGGCATCAACTGGTGCCTTACGAATAGATCCCGGGCGCCTCATGTCCAAGCTTCTGCACATACTCAACATACGACCCGGGATACACAGTGGGATGGCGGTCCGTGCCGCTCTCACCGCCCAGTTCCAATACGCGTGAGCCTAGACCGCGAAGGAACATGCGATCATGTGATACGAAGATCATGGTGCCTTCGAAATCTTTCAGGGCGTCCACCAGCATTTCCTTAGTCGCGAGATCCAGGTGATTCGTTGGCTCGTCGAGCACCAGGAAGTTTGGAGGGTTATAGAGCATGCGCGCGATTGCCAGCCGCGACTTTTCTCCACCGGAGAGCGAGCGGATCTTTTTATCCACGTCATCGCCAGAAAATTGAAATGCGCCCGCCAGGTTCCGGAGCGCGCCGAGACTGTCGTGGGGAAAATCCTGTTGCAACTGTTCGATGACGGTGAGATCGGGATTGAGCACATCCAGCGATTGCTGGGCAAAGTATCCCATGTAGAGGCTGGCGCCGAGCTTTACGCTTCCGGCATCCGGAGCGGTCGCCCCGGCAATCATCTTTAGCAGCGTGGTCTTGCCTGCGCCATTCCTTCCCATGACGGCCCAGCGTTCTCCGCGGCGGATGGTGAGATCGAACCCTTCATAAATTACGCGCGGGCCGTAACTCTTGTGCAGATTCTCAAGGACGGCCACCTGTTCGCCGGAACGCGGAGGGACACGAAATTCAAACTTCACCACTTGGCGCTTCTTCGGCAGTTCGATTTTCTCGATTTTATCCAAGGCCTT
>Ga0335081_10002637_pt1 | contig 28220 bp, 24 predicted proteins | sample Lox_Sample_35_FD_206713 | JGI IMG/M metagenome (GOLD analysis project Ga0335081, IMG submission 206713) | Soil microbial communities from Loxahatchee National Wildlife Refuge, Florida, United States - Lox_Sample_3.5 | ecosystem: Environmental > Terrestrial > Soil > Wetlands | place: USA...
AAGTCAGAGGCGTTTTTCCTCACGGTAATGTACGGCCTCCCAGAAACCGGCCCAAAGATCGAGAAAACCCAACCCGCTGCAGACGCCTCGAACGAACCCACTGGTCAGCACCGTTTGCAGAGTGGGTGATTCCAGCAGCAGGTGGTTATCGCTCCACTGCGGACTCCAGGGCAAAATCACCAGCAGCATGCCCAGGCCGGCACAAACGAAAACCAGCGCGATCATGGAAAGGCGATGGAGCCAAAGCGTTGCAAGCCGCGGATTCTCCAAACGCCGGGAGGAAATCGCTTCCATCGTGGCCGGAGGCGCGGTCGCCGGTTTCACGGGATCATGCGCCGCGCTCACAATGCACTCCAGGGTGTCCGGCAAATGACGCGACTCAGGTGAGGACTGAAACGCGAACGCATCTGAGCATTCTACGACTTTAGGGCTTTGATGCGCTCAGCTACATCTCGATAATCAATGTTGGTTCCGTAAACCTCAAGGAAGTGGGTCAATGCGGCGCCGCGATTGTTCGCAGACTCGTAAGACGAAGCCAACTCATAATGCAAGGCGAGACGAGCATCCGCATCCAGGCCGGGTAATGTCAGCGCTTTTTCGTACCAGCGAATTGCCGCTTCTGGCACGCCTTTGTCCAGGAAGCATTGCGCCAGCCAGGTGTAGGTTTGCATCAGTTGGGGGAACGGATGGCCGCGATCCACAGCCTGGCAAACTTTCTGCAGCTCGCCGATGGCCTCATCCAGCAGACCCATTTCGCGGAAAGCAACCCCAAGATTGTAATGGGTCTCGGGATCTTCCCCGGTGCTGGCGGTATCGTTTTCCAGTTCCTCTTTGAGTTCGCCGAACATGCTGGAGAGGTCAACACCGGGAGCACTCTCGCCGCTCCCCAGCGTTTCACCCGAGGGGACAGGCCGGGATTGATAAGTAAACGTCGAAGCCGCCGGAACGAAAGTCTCAGCACTTGCGGCTGGCGATGTGGCCGCGGACGCTGCCAGCGAGCTTCGCTCGGGTTCGCGCGCGGGTGCCGCAGCCGCCGCAGCCCCCGACCCGGTTGGCCATGCATGGGTGACGGGCGGTGCAGCAGCCTTTGGAGATGCAGCTGGAACTGAACTCGCTGGCGTCGTCGGCGCCAGGAACGAATCGCCGAGCGAACTTTCCAGATCGGCGACAAACTCTCCTAACACGCCCGTCTGTGGTGCTCCAGCCATTGCTGCCGCAGGCGACTGTGCAGACACTGATTCACCGGCAGAAGCTTGGGACAATGCGGCCGCACTCTCAGCCTTTGCCGCAACCACGGAACTCGGTTTCGCCGCTTCAATTCCCCTCGACGACTGCAATGCCGAGACAAGTTCATTCGAGCCGACCGTCGCCGCTTTCCACGGCTCCGAACCAACCTTGGAAACCGAATCTGCGAATTTTCCCGGCTCGGCTTCCGATCCCGCTGGCTCCGAAAGCAGACTTATCGCTTGGTCTTCGGCCGCTGCCGATGACTTCTGCGCTGCAGCCTCGATTTGAGCCCGCAAAGGTGCAAGCCCGTCCGCCTCAGGGTGACTTTCTTCCAGCTTGCTGAGTGCGGCTTGGGCCTGCTCAACCATGCCTTGAGCAAGATAGAAGCGAATCTCCTCCAGAGATGAGGCGATCGCCGCTCCGTCCTTTTTCTTTCCTTTTTTGTGGGACTCGCCCGGGGCCGCTGTTTCTGGCGCTGCTCCCTTCGCCGAAGCGGCGGGGACATCTTCGGTGACTAACGTGCCCTCCCACTCCTCCGAGATATCAATCTCACGATGCGTGTGCTTGGTTTCTGCCGCCGTCTCAGGCGCAGCAGCCGGCGCCGCTGGAGCGGCCGCAGACGCCGCGCGAGCATGCCAGAACAAACGGGATGGCTTTGCCGGCGTAGCGGGCGCATCCGCACTTGTAGAGACAGACGATGCAGCGCTTGCAACCGCCGTTGACTCAGCGCCAGCAATATTGCTGGCTGCTCTGTTTGCCTCCACGTCAATAGTCCCCAGGCCCGGAGTCTGCTCGGTTTGTACCGGGACGACGGGCATCGCGGCGCGCTGCTCATATTTTTCAGCCAGCTCGCCGTATCGGGTTGCTTCTTCAGGACAAGACGCTTCGTGGTACAGGCTCTCCAGGACGCGGCAGCATGCCGCCGCATCCGCGAAACGTCCGGCGCGCGTATGCAGCGCCGTCAGTCGCTGGTTCAGCCGCAGATCGCGCGGGGCTTTGGGCAGCGCGGCCAAGAGCGGATCGAGCGCCTTTGCCGGCATGTTATAGGAGACGAAAAGTTCGGCGTCGGTCAGAGCACCGCGCACCGTCAGGGCCACATCATCGGGATACCGCTGTTCGATGAACGGGGCTGAGGCCTCTAGTTCCTCGCCTAAGACCGCGCCTTCTTCCGCGGTGATGAGCGGTGCAGCCGTTCCACTGCTTCCGAGCTGCGCCATCACCTGCTGATAGTTGCGCGAGTGCAGTTGGTTTTGGGGCTCCAGTTCGGTCAGCTTGAGATAGTACCCGCGGGCTTTGTCCAACTGGCCGGCATGCGCGTACCCATGGGCCAGCAGCTCGTAAACTTCCGTGATGTGCGTGCTTTCGCCGGCCTTGTTCAACAATCCCAGCAGGGTCTCCAATGATCCCGTGTTGTCGCGCACGTGCCCGATCATGGCGTGCAGCGCATCCAGGACCTTTGCTTGATTTGCTCCCAGCAGCCGCTCCGAGTATTGTGCATACACTTGCAGAGCGTCGTCATAGCGGCCGGCACCCACCAGAGCATCCGCATAGAGCACAATGGAATCGGTATCGTTGTGGATCGAAATCAGCTTCGAAGCCAGAGTTGCCGCTTCCGGAAAACGGCCCGTCCGCACATAAGTTTGCAGCAGTATCCGCAGCCCGTCCGGATGCGTATCGAGGTCCGCAATTTTTTCCAGGTTCTGCGTGGCGCCTGCCAGATCACCCGAATCGAAGGCAATTCGCGCGCGCAGCAGAAGGGCTGAACTATTGCCCGGGTCGAGCGTCAGCATCCGTTGCAGCAGTTCTTCCGCAGGGCCGGTCGCTCCGCGGCTGCGCAGGGTTTCAGCCGCTTCGGCGAAAATCTGCCAGGCCTCAGTCTTCTTCCCCAACCGGACATACACTTCGGCCAGCCGCGTGCGCATGGCGACATTTTCCGGATCCATCTCCAGAGTTTTCTGAAAAATGCGCGCCGCCTGCTCCAGCTCGCCGGTGCGCAGGAATTCCTCCGCCACCTGGCGATATTGCGCCCGGGCATCATTGAAAAGACCCTGTTGCGTGTACAGTTCAGCCAGCCGCAGCACGCTGTCGAGCGAAGGCTTGAGCTTGCTCAACTTCTTGTACATCGCGATCGCTTTGACCGTGAACCCCTGGCTGGCATAGGCGTCGCCCACGCTCTTGAAGCATTCCACCGCGCGCTCGCCTTGCCCCAGCCGGGAATAAAGATCGCCTACGGTATTCAACACCGTCAGATCTTTGGGGTCCGATTTCAGAACCTTCTCGTATTCAGAGATCGCGTTCTGCAGCTTGCCCTGCTGTACATACTTCTCCGCCGTGCTGAGCGCTTTCTGCTTGTTGAAGCCGAAGCCAAATGCCATAGAAATTGAACCCCGGTCTCCGCCGGCTCGACAGCGTGCTTGGGCAAGACCTGTTGGAAAGCATCCGTCGCTTCAGAAAACTGGCCGATGGCGAAGGATGGTCTTTAGGACAAGGCCAATTGTACGGCGGACCATGGAGAACCGTATGGTTACTAAGGGTTACCACGCGAGGATGTACGAACGAGTGAACGAAGGCCGCAAACCGCCGGGAGTCACATTTGCGACGCCCGTCTTTCGGCGACCTGGGAGAATGAAGCCCCGGAATCGGGGCCCGTGTCTGCGATCCACTCCCAGAGTCGAGGGCCTTTTTGCGGGTGCAGACTGCGGGCTTCGCCGTAATCAGCCAGGCGCCTGAGAACTGTAGAAACCGACGAAAGCGGTGCGCGATGGTGCGCAATGAGCTGCGGAAACTTTTGCTGCACCTGTTCACAAACCTGGTGTGCATTGAGCGGCACGCTTGAATTGACCAGGACCAGGCGGCACGCGCGAGTAAATCCCGAATTGCGGTTGGCGGCTCGGGAGCCGAGCAGATCGCCCAGATCATCATCAAGTATTGAATAACCGAGCAAATCTGCCAGCCCTGCCAGGGTTCGTTTGATGGCGCCAATGCGTTGCGTTACTTCCGCCCGCTGTTGCAGCAGCCGTCGGAGTTCCTGCTCAGCCGCACGCACCACCTTCCCGACGTTTTGCTCCTGCGTCCTGCCATCCACAGCGCCCGCCACTTCAGTCGTTACCAGCACGGTGTGCTCCTCCGCCCGTATCAGCGGCCGGCCGCCTGGACCGGCGCAGGCTTCCGGCTGGCGTAGAGGCTTAGCGTCCTCGGAACCGGCAGTTCCTGACCGATTGGATCGTTGGCCTCCCATACTTGCGAAAGAACATGCGTGCCACCGTTGAATTTGAAAAGAAGTTTTGCGTTCGCCGGACCATTTAATTGCTGCGTTTGATTGGTTACGACCGTTTCCAGCACGCGCCCGCGCGCATCGCGCAGCTCCAGGCGGTTCGCTCCGGTGCGCGCGATCAAGTAGGTTCCGGCGGGGAAGTCCTTGCCCGCCACATTGAACTCGAACGGAACGTCCACCCGGACAATTCGCACGGCATACTGTGCCGAGCTCAGTCCGTTGAACGACAAGACAGTGAATAGAAGTAGTGTCAACCAGCCTCCGATTTGTCTCATACAGCCTCCCTGTGTTTGTCGAATGCGGTTTACGGAGCCGCCGCGCAGTGCACTTCAACTCTGTCCAGGTACTCCTCTGTTTCCGCTATCCGCTCCTTGCGCTTGAACCGGATTTCGGAGCGTCTAAGCCATTGGACGTATCTGCCAATCATTAGAATTATTGTTTGTTTTCATCCCAAGAATGAATTATGCTCATGCGCATGAGTGTGAAGTTGGAGATTCGGCATTTGAAGTTGTTGTCAGCAGTGGCCGAAAGCGGCAGCGTGACCGAAGCCGGCAAGCGTCTTTATCTCACCCAGTCGGCGCTCAGCCACCAGCTGCGCGATGCAGAACAGAAACTAGGCACGTCTTTGTTTCTGCGGCTGGGCAAGAAAATGGTGTTAACGCCAGCGGGAGAAAAACTGCTCACAGCCGCGCACTCCGTGCTCGACGAACTGGGGAAAGCGGAAAGCCAGGTGGCTGGCCTGAACGGCGGAACCCGGGGCATCATTCGGCTTAGCACCCAGTGTTACACCTGCTATCACTGGTTGGCGCCCTTGCTGAAGAAGTTTCACCACAAGTATCGCGGCATTGACCTGAGTATTGATGTCGAGGCCACCGCCGATCCGGCGGAAGCGCTGCTCGCGGGCCGGCTCGATGTCGCCATCATGTGCGATCCTCCGCCTCGCCGCAGCAAGAGCTTGCTTGTCAAACCTATGTTCGAAGACGAGTTGGTTCTGGTGATGTCGCCAACTCACCGCTTGACCGCAGCCAATGAAGTGCACACCCGCGACCTCGCCGGTGAAATCGTGCTCTGTTATCCGCCGCGCGAAGACAGCACTCTGGTGAACAAAATCATGCGTCCTGCCGGGGTACAGCCCGAGCGCATTGTGGAGGTTCCGCTCACGGAGGCCATCATCGAAATGGCCGCCGCAGGTGTCGGCATCGGCCTGCTCGCCCGATGGGCCGTCACTCCGCACGTTGATCTCGGCCGAATCGCCGTTCGCCGCCTCGTCAACCGCGAAGTTCGCCGGCAGTGGCACGCCGTGACTTTGCGGAATCAGACAGCCGCTCCGCATCTGGACGAATTTCTTGTCCTCTTGGCCGGCTTTGCCCCTAAACACGCGCGGCTCAGACCGTAGCATGGCGCTCACTTCGGTTGCCGAGTATCTCCAGGCATTCCTGCGCCACGGCGACGAGTGCGCTTACGTGCAGCCGAACGGTTACCGGACCGCGCGCCGGACCTATCGCCAGGTGGCGCAAACTGCCTATCAGTTTGCCCGCGAACTTGAAGCGCGGCGGATCAACAAAGGGGACCGCCTTCTTGTCTGGGGCGCGAATTCAGCCGAATGGGTCGCTGTCTTTTTTGCTTGCGCCTTGCGCGGAGTGATCGTCGTTCCTCTCGATGATGCCTCCACTCCCGAATTCGCTCTGCGAGTTTCCGCTGAAGTCACAGCCCGGTTGTGGGTTTGCTCCCGGGAACATCAGTGTGTCGGGACCGCAACTCCGACGCTGCCCCTCGAAGACCTGGCCAAGGCGCTCGAAAACCGCTCCAGCGCAACAATTCTACCGGCGGCGATCGAACCTGCCGATCCGCTTCAGATTATCTTCACCTCCGGAACCACGGCCCAACCGAAGGGCGTGGTCATCACGCACGCCAACGTTCTCGCCAACGTGACACCACTCGAAAAAGAGATTCAGCCCTATTTGAAATATGAACGTTTCGTGCATCCTCTGCGCTTCGTCAACCTGCTACCGCTGAGTCACGTGTTTGGGCAGTTTCTGGGAATTTTTCTGCCGCAGTTGTTGGGCGCAACCGTAATCTTCCAGCACACGTTGAAGCCCGGCGAGATCATCCGCACCATCCGGCGCGAACGTGCGTCAGTTCTGGTCGCCGTTCCACATGTGCTCGAATCACTGAAAGAAACAATTGAGCGCGACCTGGCCGATGAAGGTCGCCTGGCGGACTTCCACCGCCGTTTTGGCAGCGCGGAAGGGAAGCACTTTCTCCACCGCTGGTGGATCTTCCGGCGCGAGCATCGCCAGTTCGGATGGAAATTCTGGGCCTTCATCTCCGGCGGCGCTGCCCTGGATGGCGAAACCGAAAATTTCTGGGGACGCTTAGGCTATGCCGTCGTTCAAGGCTATGGGCTCACCGAAACCACCTCGCTGGTCAGCGTCAATCATCCCTTTCACCTGGGCCAAGGCTCGATCGGCAAAGTGCTCGCCGGTCGTGAAGTGAAGCTCGCGCCCGATGGCGAGATTTTGGTCCGCGGCGGCGGAGTTGCCGCCGGCTACTGGAGCGGCCAACAGTTGCACGCGGTTGCGGGCGAAGAAGGCTGGTATTACACGGGCGACATCGGCGAACTGGATGAGGCCGGCAACCTATATTTCAAAGGCCGCAAGAAAGACGTCATCGTCACCGCCGCCGGAATGAACGTCTATCCCGATGACCTTGAGGCCGCCTTGCGCCGGCAGTCTGAAGTGAAGGATTGCGTGGTAATCGGGTTGCCGCGAAACGGAAACGCCGAAGCTTGCGCCGTCCTGATCCTGCGGGGTGAGCAAATGGATCCCGAGCCGGTTGTGAAGCGCGCCAACGAAACTCTCGCGGAGTATCAGCGAATGCACCGCTGGTTCGCCTGGCCGGACCAGGACTTTCCCCGCACCTCAACCGGCAAACCCCGCCGCAATGTCGTGCAGGAGTTGGTGCAGCGACAGGAGAAGAATCCTCGCGCCCAATCCTCGACTTCGCTCCGCGAATTGCTCTCCCGGTTTTCCGGCGGCCCTGGAACTCAGCCTTCAAGTCTCTCCTCAAATACAAATCTCGAAGCAGACCTGAATCTCAGCTCTCTCGATCGCGTCGAACTGCTCGGCGCGCTCGAAGAGCGCTATCAACTCGATCTCAGCGAAGCTCGCTTCAGTGCCGTCAATACCGCCGGCGATGTCGAACGCATGCTGCGCGGGGCGAAGCCCGCGCGGGTTGTCTATCATTATCCAGGTTGGGTTCTGCGCTGGCCGGTCACCTGGATCCGCATCGCGGTGCATTATTTACTCGCCCGCCCGGCGGTATTTTTTCTCGGCTGGCCGCAAGTCGAAGGACGCGAACATCTGCGCACCGTGCGCGGTCCGGTTCTCGTCGTCTGCAATCACCTCGGCGATGTGGATGTCGGTTTCGTGCTCAGTGCACTGCCTGTCCGCTTCCGTCACAAGCTCGCGACCGCGGCCGGCGGTGAGGCGCTCGAAATCCTTCGCACGCCTCCTTCAGATCGTAGTTTTGTCGGCACAATCTACGACCGCATCAAGTGGATTCTCGGCGTTTCTCTGCTCAATCTTTTCCCGCTCCCGCGTGAAGCCGGTTTTCGCGAAAGTTTTTCGTATGCCGGCAATTGCATTGACCGCGGCTACAGCGTGCTGGTGTTTCCCGAAGGCCATCACACCAAAGACGGCAAGTTGCTGCCGTTTCGCTCGGGGATTGGCCTGCTGGCCAACAATTTGAAAGTTCCCGTCGTGCCGATGCGCATTGACGGTTTATTTGAATTGCAGCAAGCGGGGAAAAAAATTGCCTCGCCCGGTCAGATCAAAATAAAGATCGGCGCGCCAGTTACCTTTCCTCCGGACACCGATCCCCGACGCATCGCTCAGGAATTGCAAATCAGAGTAGCCGGGTTATGATCCTGCGGCTATCCCAACAGCACAACTTGCCGACACAACTTCTTCGATAAAAGAACTCACGCTTCTGTGCCGGCTCCCGCGCCTGAAAGCGAACCCCCGGAAGCGCGTGGGTTTGTCGTTTTCTTGCGCCGCAGATCGCGCGGCAGCGCCGATCGTGTCAACCACAGTCCCGCTGCCACTGCTCCCGCCCACGTCACGAAAACCAGGCCGAGCGCTTTCATGTCCGCCACGCGGCTTCCGCTCACCATGGCATAACGAGCAACGCCATAGCTCAGCACGCCGGCAATGACCGCCGTAAGACTGGCCTTGCCGATCTCCATCCAATCCAGCGCAGCCAGCGAAACCAGTTTTTTCCAGTGCAGCAGGACGGCAACTGCCAGGGTGTTGGCTACGATTCCCGCGTCCGACGCCATCGCCAGCCCCACCGTCGAGAAGTTTCGGAACAGCGCCGAGTACATGGGCAGCGACGCCAGCGTCACCAGAGTGCTCGCAACCATTGGCGTGAGTGTGTTACCCGCCGCATAAAAAGCCCGCGCGTAAAGCGCCTGCGCCGACCAGAACGCCAGTGAAAGCGAAAACCAAAAGAAATAGACCGCCGTCTGCCGCGAATCGGAAAACAAGAAATGACCCCGGCGATACACCAGATCAATCAGAGGTAACGCCGCGCTCATCATGAAGCTGCTGGCGAGAACCGAGGTCGCAGCAATCCGGTAAACCGATCCATTCACCGTCTCCGAAAACTCCTGCGTCCGCTTCTCGCCGAACAGGCGTGCGAAGAACGGCAGCGAAGCCATTCCCGCCGCTTGCCCCAGCACGGAAATTGGCACAGCAAACAAGCGCTTCGCGTAATTCAGCCGCGTGATGTCACCCACCCCGCCGGCGGCAAAGTAACGCAGGATCCAGTCATCCGCCGTCACCAGCGAAACGCCGAGCATGAGCGGAATCGAGAGCCGCACCCACTCGCGAAACGCGGGGTTCCTTACGTCAAAAGATAAACGGTAACCCGTTCCTACGCGCGCCGCGCCAATCGCGTTGATCAGAAAAATCCCCAAGAAGCTCCCCGCTACTGCGCCATAGGCGAGCGATGAAATGCCCAGCCGGCGGGAGAAAAACACACCGCCGAGGATGATCGCAAGGTTGTAAATCAGCGGTCCGAACGCCGGAAGCAGAAACAGTCGCTTGGAAAGCAGGACCGCCGAAACCACGCCCCCGACGTAAAAAAACAACTGCGCCGGCAGCAGAATGCGCGTCAAATGCACGCACAGCGCGAACTCGTCCGGCCTGAACTTCTTGAACATCAATCCGTCGAGCCATGGCGTGTAGATTTCTGCCAACACGATGCCAGCCATGAGCACCGCGCTCATCACCGTAATAATCACGGAAAAAGTCTTTTGCGCTTCTTCCTCCCTCTTTTCCGCCAGAAATCGCGTGTAGATGGAGACAAACGTAATCGAGGCAGTTCCGCCCGCCACCAGATAGTTCAGCCAGTCCGGGATCGTGAAACCGGCGTTGTACGCGTCGGTCAGCGAATTGGCGCCGAATGCCCACGCGATGTATGCCTCGCGCACATAACCGATCACGCGAGAGAGCATCACCGCCGACATGAGCAGTAACGTTGCCGAAAATGCGCCGTGCTGGTGCGATGGGTGCAGCAGCCGCAGCACGCGGCTCCATCCCGCGGCCGGCAGAACTCCCGCCGAGGCTTCGATCTTCGCTTCCGGTTTTGCCTCAGAAGGTTTGGCCGAGTTGATCATTCATCGCGATTCTACATGCAGCGCGCGCCTCAGCCGGGTGCGCGCCATGGTTCGAAGATGCTTATCGCCAAACCGAAGTGCATGCACTTTTTGACATGGATTCAGATTGCCTCAGATAATCTCGAACGTGACCGATTCCACCCCACCGGCGCGCCACTCTGCGGTTTTTCCACGCTCCTTCTGCAAAAGCTTCCCAGTTGCCGTTCGCGGAGAAGGCGCGTACCTGTGGGATGATGAAGGCAGGCGCTATCTTGATTTCTCAGGCTCCGCCGCGGTGAATTTCATCGGCCACGGCGTGACTGAGATCGCGGCGGCCATGGCTGCCCAGGCGCGCCAACTGGAGTTTGTTCACACCAGCCAATTCACATCTTCGATAGCCGAACAATACGCACGCGAGTTGCTTGATTTTGCCGGCCCCAATTTTCAGGGTGGCGCGGTTTACTTTACCTGCGGCGGTTCGGAGGCCATCGAGACTGCGCTCAAGCTCGCCCGCCAGTATCAGGCCGAAGTTGGCCAGCCGTGGCGCCACCAGGTACTGAGCCGCAACCAGAGCTACCACGGCTCGACGCTGGGCGCGCTCGCGGTCTCCGGCAACCAACGCCGCCGCGAACTTTATCTGCCCATGGTTCGCGAGTCAGCACACATTGGTTATCCATATTGCTATCGCTGCGCCTACGATTGCACCGACAGCTGCCGCAGTTGCGGCCAGGAATATGCCCGTGAGTTGGAAGCTGCAATCGAGAATTCGCAAGGCCAGGCCGCTGCCTTCATCGCTGAGCCCGTCAGTGGCGCGACTCTCGGTGCGGTCGTGCCGCCGCCCGGATATCTGCAAGCCATCGTTGACATTTGCCAGCGCCACGGCATTCTGCTCATTGCAGATGAAGTCATGACCGGCATGGGCCGCACGGGGCGCAAGTTTGCCGTTGAACACTGGAGTGTCCCGCCCGACATTCTCGTCACTGCCAAGGGACTTTCCAGCGGATACGCTCCGCTCGGCGCGGTGCTCGCCAGCGCGCGAGTGGTAGATGCGATCGCGCAGGGAACGGGATCGTTTGTGCACGGCTTCACTTACAATGCGCACCCTGTTTCGCTTGCCGCCGGCCGCGCCGTGCTGCAATATCTTGAGAAGCTCAATCTGGTCGAGGCTGCCGACTCGCAGCGCGCGGGATCAGTCGCAGCCATCCTGCACTCGGCTCTCGAGCCGCTTCGCGATTCCCCCACTGTCGGCGACGTTCGTGGCCTGGGCTTGCTCTGCGCCATAGAGTTTGTTGCCGACAAATCAACGAAAGCACCGTTCGCTCATACCATGAATTTCGCTGGACGAGTGGCGTCAGCCGCCGCCGAACGCGGCCTTCTCGTCTATCCAATGCAGGGTTGCGTGGATGGCATCTCCGGCGATCACCTGCTCGTCGCGCCGCCCGCGATCCTCAGCGCCGAGCAGATTCAGTGGAGTGTCCAGCAATTACGCGCTGCCATAGAAGGGGCAAGATCGCAATAATCCGCGGTTCTTCAGTCCATGTGCCCTTGCCCCTGCCGCTCGACCGACCAGATGTCTTCCGGTTTCTGCTCGAACGGATACACGTGCACCATCCACCCAAAAATCTGCGGCCGGAACCGCCCGCCGGCCGCGTCACACGCCTCTTTCGTGGTGATGCTTCCATGCGTCCCGAACAGCGGATGCGGCCCCAGCAAATCTGCTTTCCTGTCTGCCGGCGGCAGACACAAGTTTATGTGCGCATGCCACTGCGCAATGCTCGATGGAATCCGCTTGTCCAATTCGGCTTCAGTGGTCATCTTCGGCGCGGTGTACATCACGCCGATCAGCTTGTAACCGTCGCCATGCTTCTCGTACAAGAGTGAAGTCGGGTGGTCGGGATTGAATTCAAACGCCGCCTCGAACGCATACTGGTAGTTGGTGAAGTGATACTGTTTTTGCGGAAGATTGGGAAGAAAAATCTGGAACCCGTCATTCAGCGCAACCCGGTAGTCTTCATATTTTTTCGCCACGCTGCGTGCTGATTCCACTACGCGGGCGGCCCGCTCCTCATCTCCCGGCTGCAGCGGACGCAGGGCCGTCATCTTCATGTGCGGCCCCATGTCCATGTGCCGGTCTTCCATGGAGTGCATCACGTGCGCGCTGCCGTCGTCAGCTGTGGCGGGCATATTCATGCCCGGCATGTCATCATTGGACTTTGATTGCTGGCCAAACAGAGAAACGGAAAGAACAAAAGCTGAAATGATCACAAACACTTTGTGCCCCATGGGCCCTGTCACCTCTTGTAAATCAAACCCCACCCACTGCGGATTGTTGCCACAAAAAAGACATGAAAAAAGCAAGGAATGCGAATTCTAGTCAACCGCGTTCATCGCGATGGGACAGCTTGCCGCTCCTGCGCCAATCCCACCGCCATTAAGACTTTTGCCGCGGCCTCCTGACCCGAACGAACGCAGTCTGGTAGACCGATGCCGCGAAAGCCATTTCCCGCTAACTCCACCCCGGGAAGCTGTCGTTGCAGCCCTTCGATCCGCCGCAATCGGTCCAGATGCCCAACGTTGTACTGTGCCATCGCTTCTTTCCATTTGTAGCAGCGTACGAACCGAGGCTCGGCCGTAATTCTCAGTATTTGTCGCAGCTCTTCCCGCACTATACGAGCGATTTCTTCGTCTCCGAGTTGTACGACGCCTTCATCTCGCGTGCCGCCCAGAAAGCAGCGAATCAGCGCCCTGTCTCCAGCCGCCCGCCCTGAAAATTTGTTGTGCACAAACGTCGCCGCCATCATGCGCTTACCTTCGCTGCGCGGAACCAGAAATCCAAAGCCGGCCGGCAACGCTGCCCGCACCTTGTTGTCGTACCCCAGCGTTACCGTCACCGAAGAGCTGTAAGGAATCGCCCGCAGTTCCGCTGCCAGCTCGGAGCTCAACCCTTGCAGTAGCGCCGCCGCAGTCTGGGCCGAGGTCGACGCAATCACCGCGTCGAAACCATTTGTCCCGGCGGCGCTCTCTATCACGAAGCCGTTGTTTTCCCGCCGAATCGTCCGCGCCTCGTTTCGCAAGCGCAGGCACGAATCCGGCAACGCCGCCACCAGCGCTTCCACCATCTGCTGCATGCCGCGCTTCAGCGAAGTAAACAATGGCTGCGAACCCGTCCGCGAATTCTTTCGCGCCTTCAGCATCGCGCGTGCCAGGCTGCCGTATTTTTCTTCCATCTCCGCGAATCGAGGCAGCACCGCGCACACGCTCAGTTGCGACGCCTCTCCGCCGTACACGCCTGAAAGCAGCGGGTCCGCCAGGCGGTTCACCATCTCCTCGCCATAATGCCGTGAAACCAATGACCCTACCGATTCGTCGTCACTACCTCGCCGAGGAGACGAAAACCATTCCCGCAGCATTCGCGCCTTCGTGCCCAGCGAAAATAGAGGAGAAAAAAATGCCGGCGACATTTTGGTCGGAACCATGAAAATCAACCCATCGGGCATGGTCACCAGGCGGCTATTGACCAGAATGTAGGTCTTCCGCTGCGCATCGTTCGACCCGATCAGTTGATCGCCAAGCTCCAGCTCCCGGCACAGCTCCGCGGCCCATGGCTTCTCAGTGAGAAAAGAATCAGGCCCGCCTTCAACCAGGCAGCCGTCCACTTCTTCCGTCAGCACCACACCGCCGCAGCGCCCGCTCGATTCAAACACCGTGTAATCGAGTGGAGCGCCTGCCTGCCGCCGTTTCTCCAATGTGAACGCCGCGGTCAGGCCAGAAATTCCCCCGCCGATGATCGCAATACTCTTCATTTTTTGAAGTCAGCCCTGCCCGCCGAAAGATCAACCCATTCGCGAACGCACGATGCTCGCCAATGCGGCCGTCAACAGCCGAGAGTCATTCAGTGACTCGGCCCGCCATAATCGCATTCCTTCTTTAGCGGCGAATTTACGAAACCCGACATCCACGTCATACAGAATTTCTACGTGATCGCAGACAAACCCCACCGGCTGCACGAAGACCCCGCGATGCCCCTGCGTTTTCAACCGGAGAATGGTCTCTTCCACCGTCGGTCCCAGCCACTCCCCTCCCGACATGCCTTGACTCTGGAACGCGAAACTCCAAACGTCGCGTCCGACCCCGGCCTCGCGCGCCACAAGCTCGGCTGTCTCTCTGGCCTGCTCCTCGTACGGATCTCCTTCCGTGATCGTCCGCCGCGGGACGCTGTGCGCTGTAAAGATAATCGGGAGCTGCGCGCTCAGTTCGTCAGGCAATGACGCCAGTCCGGCTTTCAACTTCTCAGCGAAGGCGCTTACCAGCAGGGGATGATCGTGCCACGACTCTACGAACTCAAATGCAAACGGAATCCCGTTCAGGCCCTCGCGGTACAGCCCGACGCTGGTGCGCGAATTCTGTGGCGCCAGGCAAATCACGATGGCCCGTTCGACGCCATCGCTCGTCATTGCCTCTAGCGTCTCCGCGAGGTACGGTTTCCAATTGCGCATGCCGACATAAACCGGCATTCCAAGCTTGCGCACCAGAAGCTTGCCCTGCTCTAGCGTCAGCCTGGTAAGCGGAGAACCGCCAATCACCTCATGCCGATGCCGCACCTCTTCGATGACCTGGCGAGGCAGCGGCCGGCCCCCGGTAACGTGAAGCAAAAACTCCGGCACATCTGCCGGCGCCTCCGGGCTGCCGTGCGCCAGTAACAGCACCGCAATTTTGTTGGAAGAGCTCGCGCCCATTCAGGCCTTCAACGCAGGGTCGGCAATTCGCTCAATCGCCTGCTCGCGCACGAACTCAGACAGCGCCTTCACATTTTCCACCGGCGTCTCCGGCAGAATGCCATGACCCAGATTAAAAATATGTCCTGCCCGGCCGCCCGCCCGCCGCAGAACCTCCGCCGCACCCTGCTTGATCTCTCCCCAATGGGCAAACAACAAAACCGGATCCAGATTTCCCTGCATCCCACACTGGCCAACCGACTTCCATCCTTCATCCAGCGGCACGCGCCAATCCAGGCCGATCACTTCAGCTCCTGTCAGTTTCATCCACGCCAGCAACGCCGTCGTCTCCGTCCCAAAATAAATGACCGGCGCTCCCGCTTTTCTTATCCGCTGGATCAGTTCCGTGGACTGCGGCAAAACAAATCGCCGGTAATCCTCCACGCCGAGGCACCCGACCCAGCTGTCGAACACCTGAATCACATCAGCCCCAGCTTCCACTTGCTGGATCGCATATTCCGAAACTACTTCCACCAGCTTGCCCAAAAGTTCGTTCCACGCTGCGGGCGCGCGATACATCATCTTCTTCGTCTGCACATAATTTCTCGACCCTCCGCCTTCAATCATGTAGCTGGCGAGCGTGAACGGAGCTCCACAAAATCCAATCACCGGCAGTCGCGCTCCAAAATGCCGGCACACCAGGCTCACCGCTTCCGCGACATATCCCAATTCCGAAGCATTGTCCGTCCGCAGTGCAGCCACGTCTTTCTCTTCTCTGATCGGCCGGTCAATCACCGGCCCTTCGCCTGCGGAAAAACGGAACTGCAGTCCCATGACTTCCAGCGGCAGCAGCAAGTCCGCAAAAATAATTGCTGCATCTACGCCCAGTTTCTCAGCTGCCGTGATTGTCACCGCTGCCGCCAATTCCGGCTTCTTGCAGATCTCAATCAACGAATATTGTTTGCGCACTGCGCGATACTCCGGCATGTAGCGCCCTGCCTGCCGCATGAACCATACCGGGGTGCGTTCCACCACTTGAGTCCGGCACGCCTTCACCAGCAGCGATTGCGGAGCAGACATAAAATGTAATGTAGCACCTTCGTGCCGGCGAAACGCACCGTGGTGCCACGTTGGCTCCTGCGCTGCTCTCACCTCACAACTTCTCTGGATATGAAATCCATTTCACAAACCACGTGGCCGAGCCCCGCACCCGCCTGATTTGCGGCGACTTATTTTGGCGGAGCAAGTGCTTCCTTTTCCCTGTGTCGTACGGGCTTTGTAGGCAGGTTTGCCCGAACTCAAGTCCGGCGTTCGGACAATTTTTACTTTGCCGGAAGTCCTCCGGCATCGAAGCTGGCGCTGATGAACCAGTCAGCGCCATGCTTCGACCCATCCGAGTCGTCCGGTCGCGTTTCCAGAATTTCGTGATTGTCCAAACGCAGGCCGTCTGAATCGCGCCATGCCGGAGGCATCAAAACAGTATCTCCGCCGCACCCTGTCCCACGGCTTATGATTTGTACTCTAGGAGGGTTCTCCCCATGGCGGCAAATCAGGTAGTGCTTTATTTCGAGAAGCCAGAGGACGCTCTCCGCTTTACGCTCGCCGCCAGCTCCGTGATCTCAGATGACGGCTCCGCTCATGACGCCGAAAAAGTCGCGCAGGAAATCAGCAAAGCCAGCCGCATCACCACCGAAGGCGTGCTGAACGCCGCGACTATCCCTCCGCATCCGCCTAAAAAGTACGCCTGACCCTCCCTGGCGCAATCACTCCGCCTGCTTACGAACTGAACTTGGATTGGTGCGGGGAATCCGTAAGCCCGCTACGCCCCAAAAATCTCCCGTGTCGCCGGATACACCCGCCGAAACGCCGCGTAGCTCTTCTCCATCACCTTCACGCCCTCGGCATTCGGCCTCACCCGCTCCTTCACCCGCACTACGGACTTGCACGCATCATCCACCGTCCGCCAGGTTCCCGCTCCAACCCCCGCCAGAATGGCGGCCCCATAAGCCGCTCCTTCCTCCGCTTCCACAATCTCGACCTCGTGTCCATACACATCGGCCTGGATTTGCCGCCACAGCGCCGAGCGCGCTCCGCCTCCGCCCAGCCGGATATTCCGCACCGGCACGTTCATCTCCGCAAAAATCGTAAACGTGTCGCGCAAACTGAAAGCCACTCCTTCCAGGATTGCGCGCACCACATGTGCCCGCGTATGCGAAGCCGTCAATCCCACCAGCGCGGCCCGCGCCTTCGGATCGAGATGCGGCGTCCGCTCCCCCATCAAATAAGGGGTCCACAAGAGCCCGTCGCATCCCGCCGCAACCGTGCCTCCTTCATCGCTCAGGCGCTCGTAGGCGTCCCGCCCATCATCCGCTCCTGCTCCAAACTGATCGCGAAACCATCGCAACGACAATCCCGCCGCCTGCGTCACTCCCATCACATGCCATCTTCCCGGAATCGCATGGCAGAACGTATGGAGTCGTCCCTTCGGATCCAGCGCCGGCCGGTCCGTCGCTGCGAATACTACGCCGGAAGTTCCAATCGTCGCGCTCACCGCGCCCGGCGCAACAATCCCCATTCCCGTCGCACCCGCTGCCTGGTCGCCCGCGCCCGCCACCACCGGCATTCCGGCCTTCAATCCCGTCGCTGCCGCGCCGTTCACTGAAACCTTCCCGCAAATATCGGGTGACTCAAAAAGCCGCGGCAGCAATGCCTCATCTATTCCCGCCGCGCTCAGCATCTCATTTGACCACCTCCGTTTCCCCACATCCAGCATCAGCGTGCCCGAGGCGTCCGCCATATCAATCGCCCGCTCGCCTGTCAACCGGAAGCGAACGTAATCCTTCGGCAACATCACCGATCGCACCCGTTTCCAGTTCTCCGGCTCGTGCTCCCGCACCCACAAGAACTTTGTCAACGTGAAATTCGCCAGCGCCGGATTACACGTGAGCTGGATAATTCTTTCCGCGCCGATCTTCTCGTTCAACTCGCGGCATTGCGCTTCCGTCCGCACATCGCACCAGATCAGGGCAGGGCGCACCACCCGGTCCCGCTCATCCAGCATGACCGCGCCATGCATCTGCCCCGAAAACCCGGCGCACGCCACGGCGTCCGCACTGGCTCCTGCTTGGGTCAGTGCCTTGCGCACCGCAATCCCGGTCGCCCGCCACCAATCTTCCGGATTCTGTTCCGCCCAGCCAATTTGCGGCGAAGCGAACGGCACATGCTCTTCGGTCGCCGACGCAACCACGCGCCCCTGCTCATCCACGATCAGGGCGCGCGTTCCGCCCGTGCCCACATCAATGCCAAGTAGATAAATGGCTCACCTCCGCACGCATCTTAATTGATCGTTAGAAGGGATTCAGCATACTTGCCGGAAGAGTAGAAAAGGAAAGCGTGCTCAATCCGACCACCGCTGCGGGGTGCGGTCCCAGCGATGACTTTTCAACTTCGCAAGCAGCGCTGCATCCAGCGCTCCCGCATCGCTCAGCGCGATGTTCTGCCGCACGTGCTCGAGTTTTCTCATGCCCACAATCGTGGTGCTCACATCCCCGTTTGAAAGAACAAACCGCATCGCCATCTCCGGCAGTGTCATCCCCGCCGGCAGAACTCTCTTCAGCGCGTCCACCCGCTTCAGCGTCTTCGCCAGGTTATCCGGGCCAAAGTATTTCGAGCGCCAGTCGCTCTCCGGAAATTTCGTTTCCGCCGTCATCTTTCCGCCCAGGCTGCCCTCATCGAGTGGTACTCTCGCGATGACCCCGATATTCAGTTCCCGGCACACCGGAAACAACTCATCTTCCGGCGCCTGATCAAAAATGTTATAGATCACCTGCACTACGTCAACCAGTCCAGTGCGCAGAGTTCGAATCCCGTTCTCCGGCTGCCAGCGATTCAAGCTCAATCCGAAAAACCGGATCCGCTTTTCGCGTTTGAGTTTCTCCACCGTCTCGCGAAATTCAGCTTCTTCCCCCCAGCCGTCATCCCAGACGTGAAACTGCAACAGATCAATCGCATCCGTCCCCAACTTCTTCCGGATCATGTCCGCATACTTGAACACATGCTCCGCCGGAAACACATCGCGATATTTGTCCTTCGGCGAGGCCGGCCACTGCAAATTCTTCGGCGGAATCTTTGATGCCGCATACAAGCGCTTGCCCGGGTTCCGCTTCAACAGCTCGCCCAGCAGTCCATCGCTCTTGCCGTTTCCATACGCCCATGCCGTATCAAAAAAGTTGCAATCCAGCTCAACCGCCAGTTGCAGCGCCTGCCGCGATTCGCTGTCATCCGAGCCGCTCCAGCCGCTCATTCCCCAAAGCCCGTGCGCCACATCGCTCACGTCAAGTCCCGTCCGGCCCAGCTTTCGCAACCGCATCGGCGCTCCCCGCGCGAGGCTCTGCTCAGCAACCGGTGGCCATCCTCGCACTTTCACAAATATATATAATCTAGATTTGCCTCCGGTGCTCGATTGTTCACCGGAACCGCATGGAAGGAACTTATGCCGACAGATGTCATCATGCCGCAGATGGGTGAGTCCATTGTGGAAGGCACGATCACGAAGTGGCTCAAGAAGCCCGGCGACAGAATCCAGCGCGACGAACCTTTATTTGAGATCTCCACCGATAAAGTGGACGCTGAAATTCCCGCCCCGGCCTCCGGCGTCTTGCAGGAAATCAAAGTCGGCGAAGGCTCTACCGTTCAGGTCAACACCGTCGTCGGTACAATCGCCGCCGATGGCGAAGGGCAAGCGCAAGCATCCGCTGCAAAAACGGCTCCGGCCAAGGCCGCCCCTGCCGTGCCAGCCAGGCCGACACCCGCCGCAAAGTCTCAACCTGCTGAAACCAAAGAACCGCCGGCTCCCGCAGTTTCCGAACCGGAATCCGGTGCTTTCGATGAGCACGCTCGCTCTTCTCCCCTCGTTCGCAAGCTCGCCCGCGAACACAACGTGGACCTCTCACAAGTCACGGGCACCGGCCTCGGCGGCCGCATCACCAAGCAGGACATCACCGCCTTTCTCGAAGGCCATCACGCCGCCCCATCCGCGCCCGCTCCAGCATCGGCGCCCGCTCCCGCGCCGCGGCCCGCAACTCCAGCCATTCCCGGCGACCTCGTCCCCATGACCCAGATGCGCAAGATCATCGCGCAGCGCATGATCGAGTCGCGCCGCACCAGCGCTCATGTCCACTGCATGTTTGAAGTGGACCTCAGCCGCATCGTCGCCCTGCGCAACAAGCACAAAGCTTCTTTCGAGCAGCGCCACAGCGTCCGCCTCACCTTCATGCCGTTCTTCGTCCGCGCCGCCATCATCGGGCTCCAGCAATTCCCCATCGTCAACGCCTCGATGGAAAACGAAAACATCCGCTATCACCGCTACATCAACGTAGGCATTGCCGTCGCCCTCGACTGGGGTCTCATCGTTCCCGTTCTCAAGAACGCCGGCGACCTCAACTTCCTCGGCCTGCAGCGCGGCATCACCGATCTCGGCGAGCGCGCCCGCTCCAAAAAACTCAAGCCCGAAGATGTCGAAGGCTCCACTTTCACCGTCACCAATCCCGGCCAGTTCGGCGCGGTCTTCGGACTGCCCATCATCAACCAGCCCAACGCCGCCATCATGGGCGTCGGCGGCATCACCAAAACTCCGCTCGTCGTTACCGACCGCGACGGCAACGACTCCATCGCCATCCGCTCCGTCGTCCATCTCACCCTCGGCTACGACCATCGCGTCATTGACGGCGCCGTCGCCGATCAGTTCATGGCCTTCGTCAAGAAAACTTTGGAGAACTGGGGCGAAGACGTCGGCTGACTTGTCGGGCACAAGCTAACCTCACTGTCATTCCGGGGAGCCTGGCGACGAGGAATCTGCTTTTCTGACGCTCCGTTACTCCTTCTTCGCCCACACCGATGCATTCAAACACTCCACGGCGCCATCAATTACCTTGCTCAGCCCATCCTTGAACTGCTCTTCATTCACAATGCGCCGCGAACTTACTGCATCCGCCATTGAAATCGCTGTCTCCACAAACGATATCGCCGCATCTTTCTTCTCGCTGCCCGTCCGCCCATGAAACACATTTTCAATTCCGCTCACCACTGCAGGCACAAAGGCAATCCCCTGCAACAGCTTGGACAAGAAATCCATAACTGCTCTCCTTCACCCTGAATTTGTTTGTGGAATTGTTGAAGAATTACCACAACCGTGAAACCGAGAACTGACAACCGAGAACTGAGAACAGAGAATTTGTCAACCGCCACTGCTCTCAACGACCAACTGCCAACTGCCAGGTGCTAAGTGCTGACTGCTGATAGCCGACAGCCGACAGCCGGTACCCCTCACCGAATCCCCAACTTCTCATGCATCGCGATCGCCGCGCTGATCGCCACCGTGATCGCCGCATTTACCAGCCGGTCATACACGCCCCGGCGAATATCGTTGCGCTCCAGCTGCACCAGCCGGTCTTCGATCTGCTTCACGCGCCCCGGCTGTCCCGCTCCCACCAGCATTTCCATCTTCGCTTCCAGCCGTCCCAGCTTCTCCAGCACCTGGCACTGAAAGTCGTTGTCCGTCACGCGCACCACCAGCGGCTGCTTCCCCGCCTCGCCGCCACGCAGCCGTCCGCAACCTTCTTTCTCCACTTCGCTCATAACGGATAATCCACATACAGTGCTGCCGAATATCGTGAATACTTCGGCGGCGTCGAGCCGTCATACTGCTGCAGAAAACAACTCTGCGCCGCCGAAAGCCGCGGGATCGTAAACGTCCGCGTCGCGAACCTTCCCACTAGGTTACGGTCATTGTCCGGGCCCCAGCCTTCATCGCTCCAGCGCACTTCGATTCCCCCACCCTGCGGCGGCGCCGTCCCCGCATCCACGCTCACCGTCGTCGAAGTCACCTGCGTGATCGCCGCCGCCGTCAAATCCACAAGAAACACATTTCCCACCTGCGTGTTGATCTGCGCCGTCACCTCCGGCAGGTTCGCGATCTCCCCGGCCTCAAACTCGAACCCCAGCCACTTCGCCGCGTCCTGCGCAAACCTGATCGTGTACCGGCTGTGCTCTCCCGCCAGGTCCTTCACTGCGATGTCCACCTCCCGCACAATCGCAGCCAGCGCCGCCCCGCGCGACGCCGCATTCACCTGCAGCTCGTCTCCCGGAAAAACATCCTGTGCTGCGCCCGGCAGAAAATCGCTCCACGTCTCATACGCCCCCGTCCACGCCATCCCCGCCGCATCATCCATGATGGCCAGCGCTGCATTCTCGCAGTCCGCCGCCGTCCGCGCCGCCGGACTCTTCGCCCTTCGCAGCGCGCTCCGCACGCCATCATCCGTGCCATGCGCATGCGCCGTCACGCTCACCGGATTCGTCACCCGTGCCTGCGCGCGCCCGCTCCCGCGATAATGCACTTCAATCAGCTGGTTCGGTGCTGGCGCATACGCCGAAAAAAATTCCAGCTCTGATGACGTCACGTTGCACTCCGCCCCCTCTGACAGATTACCCACCAGCATCGTCTGATAACTTTGCCCGGGCAGCGCGCTCCGCACCTCCGCATCCACCGCCGCAATCAGTTCCGTGAACGCGATCGCGCATTGCATGCTGGCTGCGTTTACCAGCGCGTACGTACAATACTGCGGCGCGTTCGTCATCACGCCGTCATACAGCACTGTCGCCGCCGCCACTCGCGTCGCCGGGTCAGCCGGATCAATATCATGTATCTCCAGCACAACCCGCACATCCGCCGCCACCGCTGCCCCGCCCCGCCCGCTACCCGCCGGGTGCGCGGCTGAATGAAACGTCTGCTGCCGCCGGTAAATCTCCTGCGAATACAGCCGCGTCGTCAGCACATAATGATGCCCCGTCGTCGTCGTCACCGCCGTTCCGCTCGCCGCCCCATTGACCAGTGCCTGAATATTCGACTGCCCTCCATTCGCCGTGACCTGAAATCCCGCCAGACATCCCGCCACCGAAACCGCTCCCGCATACAACCCCCCCAGCACCCCCGTCGAAGCCGCGCTGAACTCCACATCTCCGTGTTCCAGCACCGTCGCTCCCGCCATCTCGATCAACTCTACAAACTCCACCGTCGTCGCTCCGTCGGCACCTGTCCCTCCCGCGATCTGCAGTTTCCCGCCGCTCACCAAAACCGCGCTCCCCGGATCCACCACCGACCATCGCGTCGCATCCAGCGCCGTCCCCAAATACTCCTCGTCGAACACCGTCGTGCTCGTCTTCGTAAACGGTGTCTGCGACAAATAAAATCTCAGCGTCAGCCCATCGCCCACAAAATAGTCCGTGACGTAAGCTTCCGGCTCAATCTCCCCCACCACCGTCACATCGTTGATCAGCGCATCCACCGGATCGAGCGTCAGCCCCTCCGGCCAAAAGTTCTCATCCGTTTCATTCAGCGTATAAACCGTCGCTCCCACCGGAGCAAACGTCATCGCCCCATTCATCGCTCGATATACTGCGCGCGCCTGCACGCCAATCTCCGCGGCATGCTGCGCCCAGGTTTTCTGTGCATCCGGCACATACTCCGCCAGCACATCCACGTCCTGCATGCCGCTCGTGTCAAACATCCCCGGCTTTAAGTCCTGAGCCAGTTGCCGCAACGCATTCCCCGCGTTCCGGTTGACAAATGGCGCCCGGTCCGCCGGCCGCTTTCGCTCCAGCACCATTTCATCGCCGAGCGCGGTCAGGTTGTAGCGATACACCGGCCCGCGCTCGCCCCACCCCAGGTACTGCACCGCCGGCGCGGCCGTCAGATATCCTGTAAACAAAAACTGCCCGCTTGCCTTGCTCAGCACGACCCGCGCCCCATCCGCAGGAACCACAAATCCCGCCGTATTCGCCACCACGCCGACTCTCATCTCCGGCGCCTGATTCAGCTTGCGCGTGATCTGCGGCAGCTTCGCCCCATCAATCGTGGCTGTGTAATCAATCAGCCCATTGCCATCGAGATTGTCAATCTGCAATTTCATTGGAATCAGAGATTGTCTCCTGAAGGTGCAGGACCCAGGACCAACGACCGCAAGTCAATCCCGCCCTAATACACCCCCGCCATCACCGCCGGAAAATAACTCCGATAACACACCACCGTCTGCCCATCGTTTTCATCCGTGTACGGGAGCGCCAGAAACGCCGCCCGCAGCGCCAGTGAGCCAATCCCCCCGACGGCCTCCACATCCTCTTCCCGCTGAAACACTCGCGTTGAACCCGTTTGCGTCGTCGTATTCAAATTCAGGCGGATCGAAGTCTGAACCGAAGTCGTCGGGCTCAGCCGCGGATAAAAAAAACACACCCGCCCGCCCGATTCCTCCTCCGCCACAAACAATCCCGACCACTCCTGAAAAAACGCTCCACCCTCACGGTCCACAAACGCCATCACCTTCTGCGCGCTCGCTCCTGCCGCCGGCGCTCCGCCCAGCAGCGGCTGCGCCAGCACCAGCGACGTCGCCGTCTTCTCTGCCACCCGCCCCACATTGAACGTCACCCGCCGGATGTAATTCGCGTCCTGGTTCACATCCGCCGGGTTGCTCACATACGCCGCCGCGATCCCCGTCCCTACATATCCCGTCTGCTGCTGATAATCCGCATCCACCGCGATCAGATCGCCTACCACAAATCCATCCACTGCGCCCGCGCCCACCACGATCTCACCCGCCGACGATCCCGCCAGCAGCGCCACGCCAGCCACCGGCGTCCCACCTGAAGGCTGCGCATTCGCATTCGGATCGCTCGCCAGCACATTCATGTGCTCTGCCCCGCTCGCCAGCGCCATCTGCAGCTTGCCCCACTCCTTGAACTCAAACTCCACCCGCACATCCATCGGTCCGTGAAACTGTCCCGCCGCCGCCCCCTCCAGCCCCGCCCGCAGCGGCTCCGCCACCGTCGCGCAGAACCGCTGGAACTTGTCAATCCCTCCCAGGTCTATCCACGGCGCCGGCGGCTCGTCCAGGGCAAACATTCCATACTTCCCCGGATCAAAAATCGTCGGCGTCTCCGTCGCCCGGTTCACCGGCGCAAAATACGCCCGCATCCGCCGCGTCACCGGCATCATCGCCGCCCGCACTGGCGCTGTACTCATAGGAAATTCACCTCGGGAAAGAACAACACCTTCAGGCTCACGCTCCGCTCCAGGCGCACGCCCTGTGTGCCTCGCGGCAACTCTTCCGTCGTGGGCGTGTCACTGCCGCTGACCTTCCCAAACACCGGCGTCGTCCACACGATTTCCGTTCCCAGATCCACGCTCGCCGATTGCGTGTAATCCCTCTTTTCCGTGTGCTGCGGTTCACAGATTCCCAGCAGTTCCATATCGAGCTCTCCCAGCGTGCGCCCGCGGTCCACTCCGCTCTCTACTGTCCCGAACGTGTGATACGAAATCACGCACTCCATCTCCATCAGCGCCCGGCTTCCCGTCTGCCGCGGCGTCACCTGAGCCGCTCCCCACTCCAGGTAGAACGCGTCCGGCAGCGGCACCACAGGGATCACCAGTTCGTTCTCCGCCACAATCACCGCCGGCCGCGTCGCCCCATTCAGCGTCACCGTGCGCTGCGGATTCAGCGCCGCCAGCCTCTGCTGCATCGCCATGTAGAAACTGTCTTTTGTAAATTGCATAGACTCAGCTCTCAGCTGGTAGCTACTAGCTAGAAGCTAGCGGCTAGCAGCTCTCACTCCACCGCCACCACCCGGTACAGATACGCCGTCCCCGCAAAATATTCCGTCGTCAGGCCCTCGATGCGCAGCAGCAGCCCGTTATGCATCACGCCCAGCGCACTGTCGAACAGCGCCTGTGCCGAGGCTACGTTCTGCGCCACCACCGCCTCCGCCACCGCGCTCCCGGAGAGCAGGAATTCCTGCCGCAGTCTCGGCCCCTTGCCCGTCGCCGGCAAGTTCCGCACCACCACCGGCGCAAAGTTCACCTGCTGCACTCCCGGATCCACCAACCCCAGTTGCGCGCTCGGATCATCCGGCATCGCCGCCGCTGCAAACACCAGGCTCACTTCATCTCCGCCCAGCGACCGCAGCATCGCGTTCGTCGCCCGGATCACCGCCGCGCTGCTCATCCCGAAACTCATCTGCGCTCCGCCCATCGTTCATCCAACTTTCTGCGCCACATACGGCGCCAGCAGTTCCCGCACCGTCTCATCCACCAGCGTGTCCGCGAAGTACTGCAGCATCAGTTGGTCCACTTTTCCTGCCTTCACATTCAGTCCCGGCGTCGTCTGCGCATTTCTCACGATCTGCGCGCACGCCACTTTTACTCCGTCCGGCAGCGTCGCCAGCCCGGCGTTGTACACCACATCCAGTTCGCTGAACCACAATCCAATCGGACTCAGCGGCAGCATCAGCTCGCCCGTGTTCACGTCGAAATCAATCGAATTCGGATCAATCGCGTTCCACGTCCCCGGCAGCGCAAACATCATCGCCACGTCCACGCTCAAATCGTCATACGGCCACTCGCCTCTTCGCGGCAGGGTGAACCGCCCCTGCGACGCAACAATCGGCGTCACCGCCGGCGCCACCACCGCGAGCGGCAGATAACTCAGCCGCACCGTGTTCCTTCCCGCCGTCATTCGCCGCCGCTCTTCGTATTGCGCCACGCCCAGCGTCGCGCGCCGGCAATGCCCATCAACCACCGCCGAAGCCGAGGTGATCCACGCCTCCGCCGTCGTCGCCGGCAATCCGTACGCCTCATATTCCGTTGGAGCCAGATAATTCATCTCGTCTCCTGTCATCCCGAGCAAAGAAAATCGTCATCCTGAAAATAAAGCGGGCCCGGTCGTTTATGACCGGACCCGCGAAGTCGAAGGACCACCGGGTGCCCCGCCCGGGTCGCGGTTTGTGCGACAGGGTGGGAATCCGAACGGCCCATAACCAACGGCCAACGGCCCTTCCTACCGGTCCACCTTTACCTCGTAGTGCGCATACGACGCGCCTTTCACCACCACGCCACCGAACTTCACCACCACCATCTGCGAAGTCAGCGCGCTTGGCAGCCCCAGCTTGAAGACCCGCGGATTCGGGTCCGTCAGCCAGTGATACTCGATCAGGTCTTCCGTCACGATGTACGCCGGTAGCACCGCCGATCCGCTGCCCGGGGTTCCCGTGTAGCTCAGCGCCCACTCCGGAATCAGCGGCAACTCGCCCGCCTGCGTCGCCAGCGCCTTCACTCGGAATCCGCCCGTGATCTCGATCGTCGAGAGCACCACGTTGAACTCTGACTTCATCTCCTGGTCAATCAGATCCAGCAGCACCGGGTTGGCGTAAATCGCCGTCGGCCGCACCGCATAGGACGAATTCGCCACCATCTGCGCCACCGTGCTCTTGATCCCATCCACGATGCTCGCGCTCGTCCCGATCGTCACCGTGTTCCCGCCCCCTTCAATCTGGCCGATGGCTCCGAAGTACTGGCTGGTCGTCGGCGCGCTCAGCGAGGTGTCGCTGCCGTTCCACAGTGCCACATCGTGCGTGCGCATCAGGCCTTCCACCGAATCCGCCAGGTCTTTGGCCTGCAAGTATGCGAACTGGCTTTGCTGGTTGCCCACTTCAATGTCGAACAGGTTGTAATTGATTTGCGAGACCAGCGCCTTCAGCGGCACCGTGCGCTCCACCCGTGTCGGCGCTCCCGCCACCGGCACAATGTTTCGCGGGTCCACGAAGGCTTGCGCCGCCGTCGGCGCATTGATCGCGGTCTCTTCAAAGAACCGCGACGGATGCCCCGTCGCCGGCACTTGCTTGATCCTTTGTCCAAACGCGCCCCGCCGCCGCACGATGTCAAAGATTTCCGTTTGATAGCGATTGATTTCGATCGCGCCCGGCCCCAGAAAATCCGCGGCCGCGTGCAGATCAAGGAATTGTGCGTTCATGTGTGTCTCCTATGAATGATTTATGAATTCTTACCGAACAGCTCGGCGGGTCTTTCCCTGCATCCCACCTACAAATGAAAAGGCGCGGTCTCCCGCGCCACCCCGTGCTGAGAACTGAGAACTACGAACTGACAACTGAAACCTGCCCCTACTCAATCATCCCCGCCCTCGCCATCTCCGCCTTCACCGCAATCCGCTGCTCGATGCTCAGCGGCTGCAGAATCTTGTCCAGCGCTCCCGCCTCCAGCGAGTCGGTACTATCCCCGTTTTTGCTCAGCAGCGCGGTCACCATCGGCGACAATGTCTTCCGTGTCGCCCGCGCCGCCTGCCCCTTCAACTCCTGGTTTTCTTTCTCCAGCTCCACCACTCGTTCTTCGAGTTGCCTTTGCGCCGTGCTGCGCTCCGACGCCTCCGGCGTGAACTGCTCATCCACCGCCGCCACGATCCGGTCCACTTTCGCGTTCAGCGCTTCCTGCTGTGCATCCAATCGT
>Ga0335081_10002638_pt1 | contig 28214 bp, 28 predicted proteins | sample Lox_Sample_35_FD_206713 | JGI IMG/M metagenome (GOLD analysis project Ga0335081, IMG submission 206713) | Soil microbial communities from Loxahatchee National Wildlife Refuge, Florida, United States - Lox_Sample_3.5 | ecosystem: Environmental > Terrestrial > Soil > Wetlands | place: USA...
GGTGATCGACGGCGACAGCCGGGTGAAGTTCACACCGATCGAGATCGCAGGCACCGACGGAAAGGTGATCCGGATCGCAGCCGGTCTCGACGAGGGCGCGCGGCTCGTGCTCAACCTGCCCAACACGGTGTCGGACGGAGCCAGAGTAAACCCGGCGCCCGCGGGCCCCGCTCCAGCGGCCGCCGCAACGCCGGCAGCGCCGCCACCGGGAGCGAAGCCTCCCACGCAGCCGCGCTAAGAGTCCCCGTTGGCCGCGCCGGCCTTACAAGCAGCGTGCCTTTGGCAGGGCGCTATAATGAATGCATGTCCGAACCGGAGCATCCCCGTAGCCACCACGACATGGGCGGACGGCCCGCCGGCCCGGTGGAGCGAACCGAACACGCCTACCTGCTGTGGGAGAAACGGGTCGACGCAATGCTGGTTCTGCTCTCGGGCAAGGACCGGCGGTTGATCACCGTCGACGAACTGCGCCGTAACATCGAAGCGCTCGGCCCGCAGGCCTACGACCGGATGAGTTACTACGAGCGCTGGATCCATTCCATCACGCAGACGCTGATCCAGCGCGGTGTCATTACGATCGACGAGCTAGGGCGCAAGATGAGCCAGGTCGAACAGCGTCACGCCCGAGGGGAACTGTGACGGTGGACGCGCTCCAGGCGCGCTTCCGACCCGGCGACCGGGTGCAGGTCAGGCGCGCGTATCCGCTCGGGCACGTCCGCACGCCCTGGTACATCCGAGGCCATCACGGCGTGATCGAGCGACTCTGCGGCGCCTATCCGAATCCCGAAGAACTGGCCTACGCGCGTGACGGGTTGCCCAGGCAGCCGCTATACCGCGTGCGCTTCCTGCAGCGTGACGTCTGGCCGGACTACGCGGCCAACGCGCACGATACCGTCGACATCGAGATTTATCAGCACTGGCTCGAGCCCGATGAACGAGGTGTGCCATGAGCGACCAGCACGATCATCCACACGAAACCTCGCCCGACGGCGCAGAGCACTTGACCTACCACCAGGCGATGGAGATCGCAGTGCGCGAGCTGCTCGTCGAGAAAGGCCTCCTCTCCGCGGGTGAGATCCGCCGCCAGGTGGAAGACATGGACGGGCGTAACGCGGGCCTCGGCGCGAAGCTGGTCGCGCGTGCGTGGGTTGACCCGGCCTATAAGGCACGGGTATTTGAGAACGGCAATGCCGCGGCGGAAGAGGTCGGGCTGGACCACGGAGCGTACAAGCTGGTCGTGGTGGAAAACACGCCGCAGGTGCACAACGTGATCGTATGCACGCTGTGCTCCTGCTATCCGCGCTGGCTGCTTGGCCTCCCGCCCGATTGGTACAAGAGCCGCAACTACAGGAGTCGCGTCGTGCGCGAACCGCGCACCGTGCTGCACGAATTCGGGCTCGATCTGCCCGAGCATGTCACGGTGCGTGTGCACGATTCGACCGCCGACATGCGCTACCTCGTGCTCCCCATGCGTCCCGCCGGTACGGAGGGTTGGAGCGAGGAGCGGCTCGCGACGCTGGCGACGCGCGATTCGATGATCGGAGTCGCGCTCGCCGATAGCCCTGGATCGTGACCGGCCGGCACACGCATCCGGATGGCATCGGTCGGCTCGCGCCGTAGGCTCGCGCCCTGATCGGGGTTCGATATCTGGCGCGCCGGCGGTCGCGTTTAGAGCGGATCCTCGCCGTGTAGTCTGCGCCGGGTAGGCCCGATCCACAGTGCAAACCATGCTTCCTTTGCAAGGCATCACCGTCGTCTCACTCGAGCAGGCCGTGGCCGCGCCGTTCACGACCCGGCAGTTGGCCGACCTCGGTGCGCGCGTGATCAAGATCGAACGGCCGGGGGCCGGCGACTTCGCGCGAGGCTACGACAAGACCGTTCTGGGCCAGTCCTCGCATTTCGTTTGGCTCAACCGCTCGAAGGAGAGTCTGACGTTGGATGTAAAGCATCCGAATGCGACGCGGGTGCTCGAACGCTTGATCGCCACGGCCGACGTGTTCGTGCAGAACCTGGTGCCCGGCGCAGCCGCGCGCCTCGGGCTGGGCTCCGAGGTGCTCCGCGAACGGCATCCGCGCATCATCGTGTGCAACATCTCCGGCTACGGCCCGGATGGTCCCTACAGCCTGAAGAAGGCGTACGACCTGCTGATCCAATGCGAGTCCGGCGTGGTGTCGGTGACCGGCACCCCGGAGACTCCGAGCAAGGCAGGCATCTCGATCGCGGATATTGCTGCTGGCATGTACGGCTTCACCGGCATCCTGACGGCGTTGTATCGGCGCGAGCGGACCGGCGACGGAGCCGCGTTCGATGTATCGATGTTCGAGGCGCTCGGGGAGTGGATGAGCTATCCCGCGTATTTCGCAGCTTATGGGGGCCAGCCACCGCCGCGCACGGGCGCCAGTCACGCCACGATCTACCCTTACGGACCGTTCACGGCTGGTGACGGCAAGACCGTCTTTTTCGGAATTCAGAACGAGCGTGAATGGGCGAGCTTCTGCACCCAAGTCCTGGAACGCCCCGAGCTTGCGTCGGACTTACGCTTCAACAGCAGCAGCCAACGTCAGGCGCATCGCTCCGAGCTCTCCGAGATCCTGCTGGGCGCATTCAGGAAGCTCGACTCGGCCCAGTTGCTGGCGCGGCTGGATGGGGCGCAGATCGCGAATGCCCGGCTGAACGACATGCACGGGTTCTGGGGGCATGAGCAGCTCAAGAGCCGCGGCCGCTGGCGTCAGGTCGAGACGCCGAAGGGACGCATCGACGCGCTGCTGCCGCCAGTAGGACTCGACGGCGATGAGCCGCGCATGGATCCGGTCCCGTCCGTAGGACAGCATACTCACGCCATCCTCTCGGAGCTGGGCTTCGATCAGGCCTTCGTCGCAGCGCTCGAGCAGGACCAGGCGATCTGAGCGGGAGCGCTCGCGCAGGACCGCTGGCTCCTGGGATCGCGTCGCCGGCTGTCCAGGCGCGAGCACCGCGTCAGGGCAGTGCAATCCCGAGCTGACGCAGCGCGCGTTCCATCTGCGCCTCCCAGCCGCGGTTGGCGCTGGGACTGGCAGGGCTGGGATGGGGCACCGAGCCGAGCTTCACGCCCGACGTCTGGAGTGCCGCCGCTGCACGCTCGGCGGCAAAGTGCCCGATCCCGATGACATAGCGCGGCTCCAGCCGCTCCACCGTGCGTACGAGCGCCCAATCGCAGAGGCGGAAGAGAGGGTCGCGCTCGCTGCGCGGCAGCTTGTCAGGGGTGCGGTTTCGCCCGCTGTCCTCGACGAAGCACAAAGGACAATAGTTGGCGACGAAGAAGCGCTCGAAGAAGCGCTCCGCGGTCCCGAAGCGGTTGCGTGCCCAGCCCCACAGCCGCTGCCCGCTCACTTCGCGCCGATGGCACTGGAAACCGGTTACCGGCCGCTTCGGATGGTACTCTGCCGGCGGCCTCACCGGCGCTTCGATGCCGAGCCAGTCGCGGACCATCTCCACGTCGCCGAACGGCACGCCCGTCTGCGCCATGCCGAAAGGGCCGGGGTTCATCCCCACCAACAGCACCGGGGGATGCCCGGTTCCATAGCGCTCGAGGTACATTCGATGCGGCGCCCAGGCATAATCCAGAGGATCGTAGACGAAGGCGACCGGCGCGCCGAAGCGCAGCGCTGCGACTTGTTTTTGCAGGCGCTTGGCGATCGCGGTCAGTTCCATCGGGTCGGCGGGCACAGGGCAGTCTACGAGTCCGCAGGGGACCGCGCCAGCCGAACCGAGCCGCGCAGCAATCGTAGCGAAGGTGGCCGATGAGCGAGCCGACAGTGAGCGTATCCAGAGAGCGCAGCGCACTGCTGCTTGTGGACCTGCAGCCGGATTTCATGCCCGGCGGCGCGTTGCCGGTGCCCGAGGGCGACCGCATCGTACCCGCGATCCGCGATCTCATCCAGAGCGGGGTCTTCGACTGCGTCGCCGCGACACAGGACTGGCATCCTCCCGGACACGTCTCGTTTGCCAGCACGCATGCGGGACACAAACCGTTCGATGTGATCGGACTGTACGGTCACGAGCAGACCCTGTGGCCCGACCACTGTGTCCAGGGAACGCCGGGCGCCGACCTGCATCGGGGTGTTCCGTGGAACGCGGTAGCAGTGATCGTGCGCAAGGGCATGCAACCCGACTGCGATTCCTACAGCGGCTTCCGCAACAACTGGAACGCGCAGGGCAGGCGTCCCGTGACCGGCCTTGCCGGCTATCTCAAGGAGCGCGGCATCCACGCAGTATTCTGCTGTGGTCTGGCGCGTGATGTGTGCGTGAAGTGGACCGCGGAGGATGCTGCCGAGGCGGGCTTCGAGAGCTACTTTGTCTGGGATCTCACGCGCCCGGTCGATCCTGCATCGGACGAGCGTGTGCGAGCGGACCTCATCCGGAACGGCGTTGAGATCGTGACGTCGGCTCAACTGCGCCGCGCATGAGCGCCCGTGCACGCATCGGGACCTGCGGCTATCAATACGACCACTGGAGAGGAACCTTCTATCCGCGCGACCTGGCCAAGAGGCGCTGGTTCGAGCACTATGCGCAGCACTTCGATACGGTAGAGATCAACAACACCTTCTATCACCTGCCATCCGCCACCACGTTCGACGCCTGGCGCGAGGCGGCGCCACGGGGTTTCCTGTATGCGCTGAAGTTCAGCCGCTACGCCACGCATCTGAAGCGACTCAAGGACCCGCAGGAACCCATCACGCGATTTGTCGGACTGGCCAAGCGTCTGGGAATCTGCCTCGGCCCGATCCTCGTGCAACTGCCCCCCGGCTTTGCAGCGAACGAAGTCCGGCTCGCGGGTTTCCTCGATGCCGCGCCTCGGGATCGACGCTGGGCGGTGGAATTTCGCCACGACAGCTGGTTGTGCGAGGAGGTGTATGCCATCCTCGAGCGACGAGGTGCGGCGCTGTGCGTGCACGACATGCTCGTAAACCATCCCCGGCGCATCACGGCGCCCTGGACGTACCTGCGCTTTCACGGGGATCGCTATGCGGGAAGCTACTCGGCCCAGTTCCTATCCGCGCTGGCCAGGCGCATGCAGGAGTGGCTGGCGCAGGGCATCGACGTCTACGCCTACTTCAACAACGACGAGCAAGGCTATGCGGTCCGCAACGCGCTCGACCTCAGGCGTTACATGGGACTGGCGTGATGGTGCTGGCGCGAGTGCGCGCAGTTCGATGCGGGCTCAGTGCGATCGTCTGCCCGCAGCCAGCGCCCACGCTGCGGTGAGCACGAACAGGACGAACCAGGCGAGCGCCCACTCGGGGATCGACAAGCCGAGAAACTGCCACACGACTTTGGCGCAGTCGCCTTCGCCTTTGAACACGTTGGGCAGCACCTGCGTCAGGGGGAACGAGTCCAGCAAATAGGCGAGGTCCGGGCCGCAGTCGAGCGCCTGCGGCGGGTGATAGCGCAGCCAGGTCTGCCGAGCGGCGATCACCGCGCCAGCGCCCGCAGACAGGATCAGCAGCGGGCTATAGATCCAGCGTGCGATCCTACCGGGGTTGTGAGCGACCGCGACGAACGCGATCAGTCCCGTCGCGACGAAGGCATAGCGCTGGAGGATGCAGAGCGGGCAGGGCTCGAGGTGTTCGACATGCTGCAAGTAGAGCCCGAAGCCCATCAGGCCGACGCAGGCGAGGAACACGCCGAGATAAGCAAGCCGCGGCCGGAGCAAGAGTGGCATCGATGGCGCCGGCTCAAATCGCCGCGAGCGCGTGCTCGAGATCGGCAATGAGATCGTGCACGTCTTCGATTCCCACCGACAGCCGCACCAGGTTGTCGGTCAGGCCGAGCTGCGCGCGGCGCTCGGCCGGCAGCGACGCGTGGCTCATCAGCACCGGATGGCCGATCAAGCTCTCCACCCCACCCAGGCTTTCCGCCAGTGTGAAGAGGTGGCAGCGCTCCAGGAAGCGGCGCGTGCCCGCAAGGTCGGTCTTGAGATACACCGCGATCATCCCGCCGAACCCGCCCTGCATCTGTTCGGCTGCGAGCGCATGCTGAGGATGCTTGGGCAGCCCGGGGTGGATCACCTTCTCGGTCTTGGGGTGCGCGTCGAGCCAGTGCGCCAGCTCGAGCGCGTTCTGGTTGTGCTGTTTCATGCGCAACGGCAGCGTCTTGACGCCGCGCAGGGCGAGGAAGCTCGTGAACGGATCCATGATCGAGCCGATCGCGTTCTGCATGAACTCGAGCTTCTCCTTCAGCTCCGCGTTGTCCCCGATCACCACGATGCCGCCCACCGCATCCGAATGGCCGTTGATGTACTTGGTGACCGAGTGGAGCACGATGTCCACCCCCAGCTCCAGCGGGCGCTGCAGCGCCGGCGACGCGAACGTGTTGTCGCACACCGTGAGGATGCGCCGCGGCTTCGCGAGACGCGCGAGCGCCGCCAGATCGGTCACCTTGAGCAGCGGGTTGCTGGGCGTTTCCACCCAGATCATCCGCGTGTCCGGCAGCAACGCCTGCTCGATCGTCTCCGGCCGGTTGGGGTCGACATAGGTGACTCGCAGCCCGGCCGTGCGGCGGCGGATGCGCTCGAACAGGCGCCAAGTTCCGCCATACATGTCGTCAACCGCCACCAGATGGCTGCCCGCATCGAGGAGCTCCAGCACGGTGGCCATCGCTGCGAGCCCCGACGAGAACGCATAGCCGTGCGCGCCGCTTTCCAGGTCGGCGATGCAGCGCTCGAACGCCATCCGCGTCGGGTTCTGGGTGCGAGCGTACTCATAGCCCGTGTGCACGCCAGGCGAGGATTGCTTGAAGGTGGAGGTCGCGTAGATCGGCGGCATCACGGCCCCGGTCGTGGGATCCGGCTGCTGGCCGGCGTGAATGGCGCGGGTCGCAAACCCGGCCGGATGTTTCCTCTGTGTCATGGCGCCTTGTGTCGCAGGTAGTTGAGTGCGTCGATGCGGGTGATGAGCCCCCAAAACTTTCCGTCGTCGACCACGATCGCGACATATCCCTTCTTGAAAGTGTCGATCAGATCCGAAAGCGGTGTATCGAGGCCGACGGTCTCCAGCCGCTGCGTCATCGCGCTGCGCACCGGGAGGCGAAACTTCGCCGGATCTTCTTGCACTGCGCTCAGCAGGTCCCACTCGTCGATCAGCCCGATCACCCGCTCGCCCTCGAGCACCGGGATCTGGGAGATGTCGTACAGCTTCATGCGGGCATAAGCCGTCATCAGCCGGTCGTCCGGCCCGATGGAGACCACCGCGCGCTCGTCGGCCCGCCGGCCGATGACGTCGCGCAGATCGCCATAGCGCTCGCGCTCGATGAAGCCCTGATCCGCCATCCAATAGTCGTTGAACATCTTCGACAGATACTTGTTGCCGGTGTCGCAGATGAACGTGACCACACGCTTGGGCGTCGTTTGCTCTCGGCAATAGCGCAATGCGGCCGCAACCAGCGTGCCCGATGAGGAGCCGCCGAGTATTCCTTCGCGGTTGAGCAGCTCGCGCGCGGTTTGGAGGCTTTCCCGGTCGCTGATCGAGTATGCCGTCCGGACCCGGCTCAAGTCCGCGATCGGAGGGATGAAATCCTCCCCGATGCCTTCGACCACCCAACTGCCCGCCTCGCCGTACTTACCGGTCTTGACGTAATCGCACAGCACCGAGCCCACCGGATCTGCCAGCACCATCTCGGTGTCGGGCGAGACGCGCGCGAAGAAGCGGGACAACCCAGCCAGCGTGCCCCCGGAGCCGACCCCGCAGACCACAGCGTCCACTTGGTGCCCCATCTGCTCCCAGATCTCGGGCCCGGTGGTCGTCTCGTGCGCTTCCGGGTTGGCCGGGTTGGCGAACTGGTTGATGTACACGGCACCGGCTTCCCGGGCAATGCGCTCGGCCATGTCCTGGTAATACTCGGGGTGTCCTTTGCCCACGTCGGACCGAGTCAGGATCACCTCGGTACCGAGCGCCCGGAGATGAAAGATCTTCTCGCGCGCCATCTTGTCCGGCACCACCAGGATCAGGCGGTACCCCTTGCGCGACGCGACCAGCGCCAGCCCGAGCCCGGTGTTACCGGCAGTCGCTTCGACTATGGTTCCGCCCGGCTTGAGCCGACCGTCGCGCTCCGCCGCTTCGATCATCGACAGTCCGATGCGATCCTTGATCGATCCCGCCGGATTCTGGTTCTCGAGCTTCACGAATAAGCGGCAGCGGCCCGTGTCCAGCCGGGTGATCTCCAGCATCGGCGTGTTGCCGATCAGGTCCAGGAGGTTGTTTGCAGGCATCGGAAGTGTTCTCGAGCGTCCAAGTGGGCGCGCGGGGGGACGGGACGGAACGCCCGCCGGACACGGCCCCGCGGCGGGCACAAGTCTACATCCTGGACGGCGCCCTGGCGAGACCGGCGAACGGCGATCGCCGGGACGGCTCTGTGCGCAGAGGCAGCGTCGATCGCGCAGCGGATCCGCGTGCGCAACGCCGCTCAGCGTGCCGGGCGCTTCGCCAGCTTTCGCTGTAAGGTGCGCCGATGCATGTTCAGGCTGCGGGCGGTGGCGGAGATGTTTCCGTCGTGCTCCTCGAGGACGCGCTGGATATGCTCCCATTCCAGCCGCTCCACGGACCACGGCCGCGCCGTGATGGCCGCATTGGGGTCGCCAAGGTCGCGACCGAAAGCCGCCAGTACCTCGTCGGCGTCCACCGGCTTCGCCAGGTAATAAGTCGCACCCAGCTTGATCGCTTCAACGGCCGTGGCCACGCTCGCGTAGCCGGTGAGCACCACGATGCGCATCGGCTCGGATAGCGCCTTCAGTTGCGGGATCAGGATCAACCCGGAATCGCCCCGCATCTTGAGATCGATGACGGCATAGGCCGGAGGTTCCTTGCGAGCGTACGCCAGCGCCTCGTCGACTCCGTGCGCCGGCATGACCCGGAACCCGCGCCGGGCCAGAGCGCGTCGCATGACATCGCAGAATGTGACGTCGTCGTCGACCAGCAGCAGCGCCGGCGCGGGGTTCACACGCGCTCTCCTGGCACCAGGCTGCCGAGTGGGAGTTCGAGCAGCGTACAAACGCCGCCGCCAGCGCGCCGCTCCAGGCGCAGATGCCCGCCCAGGCGTTCCAGCGTAGCGCGGGCCAGCAGCAGGCCGATGCCGCTGCGCTCGCCTTTCCGCTTCGTGCTGAAAAAGGCCTGGCCCGCGTGCGCCTCGGCCTCACGAGTGAGTCCGGGCCCGCGGTCGCGAATCTCCAGCCGCAGTCGATCGCGCCCCCAGCTGCAGTCGAGCTCGACGCTATGCGGGGAGGCGTCTGCCGCGTTGTCGAGCAGGTTCACGATCGCTTGCCGCAGCGTCTGCTCCGTGAGGATGGTCGGTACTGGTGTCGAGCCGCTAAGCCGCTGGCTCAGGCTCACCGAAGGGCGCAGCAGCCGCCAGCGCTCCAGCGTCTCGCGCAGGAACTCGTCGACCGCTTGTGCGCCGCCTCCCTCGGCGCGTGCCTGGCCCGCGTCGGCGACCATGCGGGTGATGGTGTGCTTACATGCGTCCACTTGCTGGCGCAGCGTAGCGAGGTCTCGCGCCAGACCGGCGTCGGAGGCATGGTCTTTCGCCATCTCGCCCAAGACCACTGCCATCGTCGAGAGCGGTGTGCCGAGCTCGTGCGCAGCTCCGGCCGCTAGCGTCCCGAGCGCGACGATGCGCTCGTCGCGCGCGGCCTGCTCCCTCCGACGCGCCAGCTCGGCGTCGCGGTCACGAATGGCCTGCGCCATGCGCGCGACGAACAACGCGATGATTCCGGCGCTCAGCACGAAGTTGACCCACATCCCGGCGAGATGCAGCCGGAAGGCCGTCGCATCGTGACCGGGATGCGAGGGGATGAGCGGGAGGTGAAAGAAGAATAGCAGGCCGTAGCTCGCTGCCGTGATCGCAGCCATGCTCCATGCGTAACGGGCTGGCAAAGTGGTCGCCGCGATCACGAGCGGCAGCAGATAGAGCGACACGAATGGATTGGTCGATCCCCCGCTGAGGTAGAAAAGCGCGGACAGCACGGCCACATCGAGCAACAGATGCAGGAAGAACTCGGCCTCTCCCACCCGATCCTCGCGCCGCATCCGAGCCTGCGCGACCAGATTTGCGGCAGGGAGGAGAAGCAGGACTGCAGTCAGACGAGCCCACGGCACGCTCACGCCGAGACCCAATGCGGCCGCCGCCAGGGCTGCGCCGAGCGCGCATGCGAGCACCCAGCGCAAGAGCATCAGCCGCTTGAGGTGCTCCATCACCTGAGCAGGACGAGGATCGGTTCGGCGCATCGGGAATCTTTCCTGGCGCGCATATTCTAAACCTCACGCACTGACGGCAGCCTCGTGCGTTCGGGTCCGCGCGCGCGGCTATGCGCAACGATACCCGGCGTGAGGTGTAAATAGCCGGCCGTCGATGCTTATCGGGACCCGTGTGCGGCCGCTCGAGATGCTGTAATCTTCGGCCTGGCGCCCAGGGGGGTACCGGCGTCGCAGTCGCCTCGCGTCAAAACCGGCCAACAGATCGGTACAAGGCGTGAAGCCGTAGGTTCATCTGGAGCCTTCACACAATCAAGTCAACTTCTGGAGGAGCTTCATTCATGGAAATGACGAGACGTACGTTTCTGACCGCGGCGGCGGCGACCACTGCCGCGGCCGCAACCGACGCGTTCGCCCTCAACAAGTTCGCGACAGACCGCGACTGGACAGGCGAAGTTACCGTCACCTACCCGGACCCGGCGTGGGAGGTGTTCGATCCGCGCTTCCATGCACGACAAGGCAACGCGACGCTGCAGCGGATCTGGCACGGGATGGGCAATGACCGCGCGTTGTGGCTCGAGGGCCCCGCTTGGTTTGGCGACTGGGGTTGCTTCATTTGCAGCGACATCCCGAACCATCGTGTTTTGCGGTGGGCTGAGGACGACGGCCACGTAAGCGTGTACCAGACTGAATCCGGGTATTCGAACGGACACACGCGCGACAATCAGGGCCGGCTGATCGCCTGCGAGCACGACACGCGTCGGGTGCGCCGCCGTGAGTACGACGGCACCTGGACGGTGTTGATGGACAACTACCAGGGCAAGAAACTCAACGCACCGAACGATGCCGCCGTGTATTCCGACGGCTCCATCTACTTCACCGATCCCGGCTACGGCATCCTCGGGCCCTACGAGGGACACTTGGCCCCGTTCGAGCTGCCCACGCGCGTGTACCGCATCAATCCCCAGGGGCAGGCCAGTATCGCGGCTGAGGGTCCGATGCGGCGTCCGAACGGCATCTGCTTCTCGCCTGACTTCAAGAGGTGCTATGTCGTAGACACGGGCAAGACCGACGGGCCACAATATCCCGCCAACATCATCGTGTTCGACGTGAGCGGTAACGGAACGCTCTCCAATCCCAAGGAGTTCGCCGACTTCAGCCCTGGCTTCACTGACGGCATTCGCTGCGACACCGACGGCAACGTATGGTGCAGCTGGGGATGGGGTGGCCCGGACACCAACGGGGTGCGCGTGCACGCACCCAGCGGGGATAAGCTGGCATTCCTCCACACACCGGAGGTCATCTCCAACCTGTGCTTCGGCGGGACCAAGCGCAACCGGTTGTTCATGACCGGCAGCACGTCGATCTATGCCATTTACGTCAACGCAGTCGGCTTCCCGCTGACCTGATAGCAGACGTTTGTAAAGCGGGCCCGCATGCGACGGCATGCGGGCTTTTTTTTTGAGGGTGCAGGGGAGGCGCCCTCAAAGCGGAGCAGGGCTCACCTCTCCGCGGTCGATCATGTAGAGCGCGTCGAGCATCTGCCGCGAATGAGTGAGGTCGGATTCGGTGAGCAGGATGGATAAGCCTTCCTGCTTCAGATCGGAGATGACCTCGACCAGACGGCGCGCCAGCACCGGCGCAACGCCTTCGAACGGTTCATCCAGCAGCAGCAGCCTGGTGCCACACATGAGCGCTCGCGCCAGCGCGACGAGCTTCTGTTGACCGCCGGAGAGCAGCATGGCCTTGCGCGATGCCAGTGCCTGGACCTCCGGGATCATCTCGTACACCTTGGCGAGCCGCGACTCCACTTCGGGCTGACCCGATGCCCACGCTGGAAGCAGCACGTTCTCCTCGACATTCAAGTCGGGCACCAGCCTCCGGTCCTCGGGCATGTAGCCGATGCCGCTGCGCGCGCGCTGGTGGGTCGAAGCGGTATCGAGGGTCGCGCCGTCGAAGTGGATCGAACCGTTGCGCGGCGTGAGGATGCCCATGATCGAGCGCACCAGCGTGGTCTTGCCGGCGCCGTTGCGGCCAACGAGCCCGGTGAACTTGGCGGTCGGCAGCTCCATGTTCACGTTGCGCAGGATGCCGACCGGCCCGATGGCCACATCCAGGCCTTCAATGCGCAGCACCGGCGGCCTCCTTGTGCTGGTTCTGCATGCCGATCACATAGCGGCGCACCTCGCCGTCGTTCAGCACCGTTGCGGGGTCGCCGTCGGCGATGATGCGCCCCTCGTAGAAGGCGAGCACTCGATGCGTGTAGCGCCCGACGATTTCCATGTCATGCTCGACGAACAGGACCGTGACGCCCTCGGCCGTGAGCGCACCCATCACCATGTCCATCAGCCGGAACTTCTCCTCCGCCGACACGCCGCTGGTTGGCTCGTCGAGCAGGAGAACCTTCGGCCGGCCCGCCACCGCCATGGCGATATCGAGGAGCTTGCGCACGCCCTCGGGGAGCTGCCCGGCCAGCTGACCGGCATAGCCACGCAGGTTGAAACGCTCGATGAGCTGCTCCACCTGTGCCGGCTGGCCGCCGTCGGACGCGTCGCGACGCGTAGAGCGGGCGGCGATGCCTACGCCCACGGCCAGGTTCTCGCTCACGCTAAGGCTATTGAAGAGCTGCGGGATCTGGAACGAGCGGCAAATGCCCAACTGCGTGATCCGACGCGGGTTGAGACCGGTGATCTCGCGTCCCAGGTACAGTACCCGGCCCGAGGTGGGGGTGAGATATCCGGTCACGAGGTTGATGAAGGTGGTCTTGCCGGCGCCGTTGCTGCCGATCAGCCCAACGACGCTGTCCTGCTCGATCTGGACGTTGATTTGCGCGGCGGCGGTCACGGCGCCGAAGCTCTTGTTCAGGTCGCGCGCTTCCAGCACGGCGGTCATGTCACGCGCTCCTGCGCCGGCGGACGAACATCGACCACAGCCCGTCCGGGAGAAACATGATCACCAGCAGCATGGTGATCCCGAGGGTCATCTGCCAGGTGTTGGGAACGTACTCCAGGGCGAAAGTGCGCACGGCCTCGAAGATGCCCGCGCCGAGGAACGGCGCAGCCACGTTGCCTGTGCCGCTCAGGATCGTGATGAACACGAAGTCCCCCGAAGTCGTCCAGTTGGCGGTGGTCTCGGGGTCGACATGTCCGATGGTGGCGGCCATCAGCGCGCCGCCGATCCCTGCCAGTGCTGCGCTGATTACGTAGTTGAGATGGATGAGGCTGCGCACCGAGGCTCCCATATACTCCACGCGCAGCTCGTTGTCGCGGATGGCGCTCGCGAGGCGGCCGCGATACGAGTTCAAGTAGCGGTGCAAGGCGATGGCGCAGGCGAAGGCGGTCACCGCCGAGAAAGCATAGATCGCGTCCCGGGCCCAGTGGGTGCTCAGCGCAATCCCGGCGAAGCTCTTCACAGACAGTCCGAAGCCGTCGGTGCTGCCCAGCTCCGAAGTCCTCACCAGCAGCCCATACAGGATCATGGAGAACGCGAGGCTCAGCATCGCGAAGAAGATGCCCCGGTACCGCGCCAGCAACAGGCCCAGGACGGCCGCCACGACCACAGCGAGCAGCGCTCCCGCCATCACCATGGTGAGCAGGTCGGATGGGCCGAAGGGCGTCTGGACCAGCTTCAACGCGCCCGTGAAGGCGTTCAGCACGAGGCGTACCGGCGCCCAGTGCGGTTGAGACAAGCCGCGAGCGAAGCCGTCGACCAACTCGATGAGCTCGGGAGTCGCCCCCGCGGCGTACGCGCCCAGGCAGTAATACAGCCCCTGCCCGAAGGAGACCAGACCCGTGCGCATCAGAAGGGCCATGCCCAAGACCACGATGCCGAGATACAGCACCACGCTCACGAACGACACCGCCCATTGCGGCAGGATCGGTCCGATCGCGAGCAGCACGACGAGCGCCGAGATCAGGACAAGCAGGGTGCGGTCGCGCTTCACGCCCGGGTCAGATCTTGCGGGCTTCGGCTGCGGCGAACAGCCCCTTGGGCCGAACGATCAGCACCAGAGCCATCACCATGTACACGCTGAACAGCTCGACTTCCGGCCGGTAATGCACGGCGGCCGAGCGGACCAGGCCGACGATCAATGCGCCGAGCGCGGCGCCGCTCAAACTGCCCAGACCGCCGATCACCACGATGGCGAAGGCAAGCACGATGACTTCGGCGCCGATGCCCAGCTGGACGGATGTGGTGGGAGCGGTCAACGCGCCGCCGAGCGCGGCCAGCATCGCGCCGATGGTGAAAGTGACGAAGTAGACGCGAGAGACGTTGATCCCCAGCGCCATGCTCATCTCCCGATCGTGGATCACCGCGCGCAGGATCTTGCCTTGACGCGTATGGTTGAGTGCCAGCGCGAGCGCCACACCGGCCAGAACCGCGACGACCACGAGGACCAGGCTGTACACCGGATACACGAGATCACCGATCTGGAAGTTGCCCAGCATGCCGTACGGTTCCGCCACGAGGATCGGATCGACCCCGAAGACGAGCTTGGTCACGTCCTCCAGGATCAGGAACACGGCATAAGTGATGAGCACGAGCACCACCTCGTCGCGGCCGTACATGAAACGCAGGAGACCCCGCTCGATGACCGGGCCGGCCACCAGACCCACCAGCACTGCCGCCGCCACGAGTACTGCGTAGCTTGCGTACGGCGCGTGGCCGTGCGCGAGCCAGTAGCCCGCGAAGGTGCTTGCCGTGTACGCGCCCAGGGCGTACATGCTGCCATGCGCGACGTTGAGGATTTTCATCACGCCATAGATCAGCGTGAGCCCCACGGCGATGACGAACATCCACGAGGCGTACAAGATACCGTCGATGATGACAGCGGGAAGTTGGTCCACGATGGCTGCGACTGCGGCTGGATGCGGGGCTATTTTGCCGGCTTCATCCCGGACTTGATCCACTCGGCGCTGCTCACTCCGTCGGGCGGCTGCACGCGCTCAGGCGGATAATAGCGGATGTTGGTGACGGTGACCCGACCGTTCACCACCTTGGTCGTGCCGTAGGCGGTACCGGACGCGGCCTGGTGCCCTTTGCCCAGTTGCATGCTCATGCGCCCACTGGGCGAGTCGAAGCTCAAGTGCTCGAAAGCCGCGACCACTTCCTCCTGGCTCGGGCCGCTGCCGTAGGCTGCTTCCATCGCCTCCTTCACACCCTTGTTCGCGCCCATCGGAATGGAGGCGGCGAGCTTCGCGATCTTGGCACGCTCGTAGGCGGCCTTGAGCCCCAGGAAGGCGAGCGCAGCGTCGTACGCCGGGTAGCTAGGGTTCGCGCCGCCGGATTTGGCTCGGTAAATATCCCGGAGCCAGGTGTTCAGCGCGGAATTCGGGGCGAACACTCCATGTGTTCCGCGCGCACCCACAACGGTGCCGTCGGGGATGATGCCGCCCAGCGCGCGCAGGTACGGCTCTCCCGCAACAAGCACCAATTGGCTCTTCGCGAACAGGGCGCGCGGGGCGGCCTGCAGCATGAACGCCTCCAGGTCTCCGCCCCACAAGCTGGAATGGATCACCTCGGAGCCGCTGGCGAGCAGCGCAGAGATCTCTGCGCCGTACTGCCCGGCGCCGAACTTCGGCATCTGAGAGGTCGTGGTCTTTGCGTCTGGCTGAAGAACGCTCATCGCCGCGGTGAAGTCGCTCCAGGAATCCTGTCCCCACGCGTAGTTCGGATTGATGCCGCCGAAGCTCCTCACGCTGGGCCGCGTCTCGAGCAGGTAGAGAGCGGCGCCCACCGCATCCATCGTGGCGTGTGGCCGTGTCCGGAACACGTACTTGTAGCTCGCCTCCTCGAAGATGCGCGGGGTGCCGCAGTCGAACAGGACGGTGAGCTTCTGCATCTCCTCGGCCACCGGTGCGACGGCGAGGCAATCGCCACTGGAGATGTAGCCGACAACGTAATCGACCCGCGCGCGCTCGACGAGGTTGCGGAACTCGCTCACTTGCTTGGTCGCGCCGCCGGCTTCGTCGACTACCGTGAGCTCCAGCGGTCTCCCGCCGAAGCCGCGCACGGCATAGGGCGCGGGCACGTTCCCGGCGTTGAGCGATTCGACGATCGCCTCTGCCGCCCACTTTGCGGGCATGCCGAAAGGGCCGGCAGCCGGTCCGGACAGGAAGGTCACGAAACCGATGCGGATGGGCTTGGTGTCCTGCGCCAGCACACAGGTAGCCAGCGCGCACAGCAGCGCGGCTGCTGCGTAGCGTCCTGGGAACGATGTGCGAGACGGCATGCCTCCCCCCTCTTGCGAGGCTGTTCTGATACAGCCGAAGGAATGATCCTGCCAGTGCGCTGTCAGCTGGAGCTGGCGGCGAATCTATCAGCTTGGGGGGGAGTTCTCAAGCGAGACGCAATGGCCAGTGAAGAGGTGAAGAAGTGAAAAGGTGAAGGAGGTGAAGGAGGTGAATGAGGTGAATGAGGTGAGGGAGGTGAACGAGGTGAGGGAGGTGGAGGAGGTGAAGCAGGTGAGCCCCCTCGCTTCGGCCGGCGCCCCGGCTGGGGAGAGGGAGCCTTTACGCTCGCCCTTTCCCGGAGGGGGAGCGCAACGGGCTGTGCGTCTACCTCTTCACCTTTTCACTCTTTCACCTCTTCACCTGGGCTGCTCAGCCTGCAAGCTCACCCCGCGCACGTGCAATCGCAGCGCACACCTGCGCAGGTGCGGTTCCGCCGATGTGGTTGCGGGCGGCGAGCGAGCCTTCGAGCGTGAGCACTTGGAACACGTCGTCCGTGATCTGACCGCTGAAACGCTGGAGGTCGGAAAGCGGGAGCGCTGCGAGGTCCATGCCTCGCTCCGCCGCGAATCGCACTGCGCGGGCCACGGCTTCGTGGGCTTCCCGAAACGCGACGCCCTTGCGAACCAGATAGTCGGCCAGATCGGTGGCGGTGGCGAACCCCTCGGCTGCCGCGCGCCGCATCGCTTCGGGATTCACCGTGAGCCCGCCCATCATTCCGGCGAACACCCGCAGCGTGTCCACCAGCGTGTTCACCGTGTCGAACAGCGGCTCCTTGTCCTCCTGGTTGTCTTTGTTGTACGCCAGCGGCTGCGACTTCATCAGCATCAGCAGCGCCACCAGATGGCCGTTGATCCGGCCGGTCTTGCCTCGCACCAGCTCCGGCACGTCCGGGTTCTTCTTCTGCGGCATGATGGAAGATCCGGTGCAGTAGCGGTCAGCCAGCATGACGAAGCCGAAGCGCGGGCTCATCCACAAGACCAGCTCTTCGGAGAAGCGCGACAGATGCGTCATGAGCAGCGCCGCGCAGGCGACGAACTCGATCGCAAAGTCGCGATCGGATACCGCATCCAGCGAGTTCAGGCACACGCCTTCGAAGTCGAGGTCGCGCGCAACGCTCTCGCGATCGATCGGGTAGGTGGTGCCTGCCAGCGCGGCGGCGCCCAACGGCAGCTGATTCACGCGAGTGCGGCAGTCCGCCAAACGGGAGCGATCGCGCTTGAGCATCTCGTAGTAAGCCATCAGGTGATGGCCGAAGCTGACCGGCTGCGCCACCTGCAGGTGCGTGAAGCCGGGCATGACGGTCTCGGTGTGCTGGTCCGCGAGCTCCACGAGCTGCGATTGCAGGGCTCGGATGAGCATGTCGATCACGTCGATCGCAGCACGCAGCCACATGCGCACGTCGGTGGCCACCTGATCGTTGCGTGATCTGCCTGTGTGCAGGCGCTTGCCGGCCTCGCCCACGAGGTCGGTCAGGCGCTTCTCGATGTTCAGGTGCACGTCCTCCTGGGCCACCGACCAACGGAAGGTGCCGGCGCGGATCTCGGCCAGGATCTGCGTCATCCCGCGCTCGATGCTGGCGAGATCGTCGGAGGAGAGCACGCCCACGCGCGCAAGCATCCGCGCGTGCGCGAGCGAGCCCTGGATGTCGAACTCGGCAAGCCGCCAGTCGAAATCGACCGACGCGGTGTACTGCTGGACGAGCTGGTCCACCGGCTCGCCGAAACGCCCGGACCAGGGTTGACCTTCGGATTGCGTACCGTTCATGTGGAGCTTCGGACCTCAGCCGCAGTCTGGGCACCGGAGGCGCGCCTGACGCGGGTCGTCCCGAGAGCGCCGCGCCAGGCACGCCGACTGCCTCTGGCACATGTTGTGCTGCGGCTCTCGGATCTGGCCCAGCCAGGCCCGAAAAAGCCCGATCGGACAGGCGGTTGGAGCGGTGAAGAGTATAGATCAAAAGGTCCACCGGGACGCGCTGCCAGACTTTCGCAACGTCGGTGTAGTGTTGCGCATCGTGCTGATCGTGCTCGCATTGTCCGCGACCGTGGCTCTGGCGGAGGCCGAGGGTTGGCACAACGTCATGGACCGGTTCTTGGAGGTGTCGGCGCCGGTGCAACCGGTGCTGGGGCTGAGCCTGCTGGTCCTGATGCTGTTGAGCCGGCCCCTGCACCGGCTGGACTACCGCTCCGGCATCCTCGCCGTGTTTCTGATCGAACTGATCGTGGTGACCTTCATCCATCACGCCGGCGACCCGCTGTTCGGCGGGGATCCCTCCGGGCGGCTGGCGCGTTACTGCGTATTCACCACCGGTGCGACCGCGCTCATTCTCTACTACTGCCACCTGCGCAACCGCGCGTTGTCCCCTGCCCTCACCGAAGCGCGGTTGCAGGCGCTTCAGGCTCGCATCCGGCCGCACTTTCTCTACAACAGCATCAACGCCGTGTTGAGCCTGATCCGCAGTGAGCCCAAGCGCGCCGAGTCCGCCCTGGAGGACATGGCCGACCTGTTCCGCGTACTCATGGCGGACAACCGCAAGCTGTCGACGCTGGAACACGAGATCGAGCTGACGCGCCAATACCTCGACCTCGAGCAGCTGCGCCTCGGCGAGCGCCTGAGTGTGGAGTGGCATGCCGACAACCTGCCGGGCGAGGCGCAGATCCCGCCTCTGGTGCTGCAGCCGTTGGTGGAGAACGCCGTCTACCACGGCATCGAGCCGTCCTCTGAACCGGGAGTGATCAGCATCAACATCTACAAGGTCCGCGACGAAGTGCACCTGGTGCTGCGCAACCCTTACCGCCAACAGGGAAACCACCACGCCGGCAACAAGATGGCGGTGGGAAACATCCGCGAGCGGCTGGCATTGCACTTCGATGCGGAAGCCAGCCTGCGTACCAGCGTCTCGGATGATGCCTATCGGGTGCATATCGTCATCCCCTATCGGACCGAGGCGCCCTGAGGCATCCGCGTACGGGGAAGGATCATGACCAAGCACGCTCAGGCCCTGCGCGTCGTCATCGCCGATGACGAGGCACCCGCCCGAAGCCGTATCCGCGATCTGTTGGAAGATTGCGCCGCGACCCTCGCACTCGAGATCGTGGGCGAAGCGCCCAGCGGGCGCGTTCTCATCGACGTGCTCCAGCGCACACCGGCCGACGTGGTGTTGCTCGACATCCGCATGCCCGAGATGGACGGCGTCGAGGCCGCGCAGCATATCCTCAACCTGCCCGATCCGCCTTCGATCATCTTCACCACGGCCTACGACGGTTATGCGCTCCGGGCTTTCGATCTGCATGCGGTGGATTACCTGTTGAAGCCGATCCGGCTGCGGCGGTTGCAAGAGGCGCTGTCGCGCGTGCGCGCGCTTACGCCGCTGCGCCAGGATGTGCTCCAGCAGATCGCGCCCGAGCCGCGCAAGCATCTTCCCGTGCAGGAGCGCGGGCGTGTGATCCTAGTGCCGGTGGAACGCATCCTGTACATGCGCGCCGAGCTCAAATATGTGACCATCCGCACTGCGGAGCGAGAGTACTTGCTGGAGGAATCGCTCACGCGCCTCGAGCAGGAGTTTCGGGGCTGCTTCGTCCGCATCCATCGGAGCTGCCTGGTGGCACGCGAATACGTGGAATGCTTCGAGCGCGGCAGCGAAGCAGCCGGCGAGAGCGGCTGGGTGGTGAAGGTGCGCGGGTTGGACGAGCGCCTTCCCGTGAGCCGCCGCCAGCAACACGTGATCAAGGAGTTTGGAAGACTATAATCGATGTTCACAGCGCAGCGCTTGGCGGCGTGTGCAGTGCTGCTGTCGGCCTGCACGGCTCCGCTCCAGACCTACGCCGGCGACCTCTTCGATGGGCTCGCCCCGGAGGTCGCTGGGGCCGAGCTGAGCGCGGTGCTCGAAGGAGCGGAGCTGGCGTGCAGGCAGGAGCCGGATGCACCCTATATGCGGCGTTGCCGCCCGCTGGCCGGCGCCCTCGATCAGCTCGGCACGGTCCCGCTCGCTGACGTCGAGGCGCTGTTCATCGATGACCAGCTGGCCCAGGTCGCAGCCTACTTCCCTGAGCGGCGCTTTGCAGAGGTGAAGCAGCTCATTTCGCAGCGCCTCGGTCAGGGCCAGGACTGGACAGTGGTCATCCGCGCCGGGATGGCCGGCCGGTTCAACGACGAGATCCGCATCTGGGAGACCGAGCGCTTCGTCCTCATCGCCCAGCAATTCGATCGCAAGATCGACCGCGGATCGGTGATCTATGGCACACCCACAGCGATGGCGGAGCTGCTCCAGCAGGTGAAGTCGACGCCACCCGGCGGGATGCGCGATCTCTAGCCCGCCAGCTTCGAGATATCCGCGACCTGATTCATCAGGCTCTCGAGTTGGGCGAGCAGGGCTAGCCGGTTATTGCGGATGATGGGCTCGTCGGTCATCACCATCACCTCGTCGAAGAAGAGATCCACATCCTTGCGCACGCCGGCAAGCAGCCGCAGCGCCTCGGTGTAGTCCTCGCACTCCACGAGTGAGCGCACCTTGGGCATGAGGCGCGAAGTCGTTTCGTACAGGTTCTTCTCGGCGGCCTCCTGCAGCAGCACTGCATCCGGCTCGGCCTGGGTCACCGTGGTCTTGCGGAGGATGTTGCGGATGCGCTTGTTGGCGCTGGCCAAGCTCTCCGCTTCCGGCAGCGTTCGGAACGACTGCACTGCCTTGAGCCGCGGCACCACCAGATCGACTCGAGTGGGGTTCTGACTCACCACCGCCTCGATCTCGTCCGGGGCGAACCCACGCTCGCGCAGGTAGTTGCGCAGGCGCTCCAGCACGAACGCATGCAGATCGACGCTCACGCTGTCATGCAGGGTGCCGGGCGAAAAGCTCAGCTTCGCGGCCTGGAGCAGCTGGACCAGATCCAGCGGCATCGCCTTCTCCGACAGGATGCGCAGCACGCCGAGCGCCTGGCGCCGCAGCCCGAACGGGTCCTTGTCGCCGGTTGGGGCAAGGCCGATGCCGTAGATGCCGACCAAGGCATCGAGCTTGTCGGCGAGCGCCACGGCACAGCCCACGTTGTCCTCGGGCAACGTGTCGTTGGCGAAGCGCGGGTGGTAGTGCGCTTCGATCGCGCGTGCAACGATCTCGGGCTCGCCGTCGTGGCGAGCGTAGTACTGTCCCATGATGCCCTGTAATTCCGGGAACTCGCCGACCATGTCGCTCATCAGATCGGCTTTCGACAGCCATGCCGCACGCTCGGCCCGCTCCGCATCGGCGCCCAGCTTCTCGGCGATACCGCTCGCAAGCTTGCGGATGCGCTGCACCCGCTCGAGTTGGGTGCCGAGCTTGTTGTGGTACACGACATTGGCCAGGCGTTCGACGCGGTCGGCGAGCCGGATCTTGCGGTCCTGGTCGAAGAAGAACCGCGCGTCGGAGAGGCGTGCACGCAGCACGCGCTCGTTGCCCGAGACGATGTTGCGCGGGTCGGGCGTGCTGAGATTGCTGACGATGAGGAAGCGGTTCAGCAGTTTGCCCGTCTTCGGATCCAGCAAGGGGAAGTACTTCTGGTGCTGCTTCATCGACAGGATCAGGCATTCCTGCGGCACCGCCAGGAACGACTCGTCGAAGCGGCCCTCGTAGACCGCCGGGCTCTCGACCAGCGCGGTCACCTCGTCGAGCAGTCCTTCGAACGCTCCCAGCCCTGCGTGGCCCGCTGCCTTCAGGAGCAGCTCGCGGATGCGCGCAGAACGTGTGTCGAAAGAGGCGATGACCGCGCCCCGCTGCTCGAGCGTGCTCGCGTAACCGCTTGCATGCTCGAGGCGTATCTCGCCCGCGCTCATGAATCGGTGGCCGCGCGTGGTGCGGCCACTCGTGCAGCCGAGCACCTCGCCGGGCACGACGTTGCGACCATGCAGCATCACCAACCCGTGCACTGGGCGGACGAACTCGGTGTCGCGCTCGCCCCAGCGCATGAGCTTGGGGATCGGCAGCTGTTTCAGCGCCCGCTCCACGATCTGCGCGAGGAGCCGGTCGAGGGACTCCCCCTTCAGCGTGAGACGGGCGAGGAAGTAGTCCCCTTTATCGTCTGTTGCCTGCGCGAGCTGGTCGGGCGAAAGGTTCCAGCGCCGGGCAAATCCGATCAGCTTTTCGTTCGGCTTGCCGTTGGCGTCCAGCGCGATCGAGACGTAGGGGCCCTTTTTTTCCTCGTGGCGGTCGGGCTGCTTGTCCAGGACCTCGGGGAAGAATGCGCCCAGCCGTCGGGGCGTTGCGAACGGCTGGTGTGCCGTTGCATGAGGCCGGAGCAAGCCGGCATCGCTGAGAAACTCGCCTATGCTGTCGGCAAACCGCTCGCCCAGGCGGCGCAGCGACTTCGGCGGCAGCTCCTCGGTGAGAAGCTCGATGAGCAGCGCGTCTGGCATCGCTGACCTTAGGCGAGGTGTGGTGCCTTCTTGAGCATAGGAAAGCCCAGCCGCTCGCGCGACTCGTAGTACGCCTGCGCAACCGACCTCGCCAAGGCGCGCACGCGACCGATGTACGCGGCGCGCTCGGTGACGGAGATCGCGCCGCGGGCATCCAGCAAGTTGAATACGTGGGAGCACTTCATCACCATCTCGTAGCCGGGCAAAGGCAGCCCCGAGTCGATCAGGCGCTTGGCTTCGGACTCGAACTGGTTGAAGTGCTCGAACAGCATCTGCACGTTGGAGCGCTCGAAGTTGTAGGTGGACTGCTCGACCTCGTTCTGGTGGTAGACGTCTCCATAGCTGACGCCGTCGACCCAGACCAGGTCGTACACGTTGTCCTTTCCCTGCAGGTACATCGCCAGCCGTTCCAGCCCATAGGTGATCTCGCCCAGGACCGGCTTGCAGGTGAGGCTGCCGACCTCCTGGAAGTAGGTGAACTGCGTCACCTCCATGCCGTTGAGCCACACCTCCCAGCCCAGACCCCAAGCGCCCAGCGTCGGGGATTCCCAATCGTCCTCGACGAAGCGGACGTCGTTCTCGCGCGGGTCGATCGCCAGCTCGCGCAACGAGTCGAGATACAGTTCCTGGATGTTGTCGGGCGAGGGCTTCAGCACCACCTGGTACTGGTAGTAATGCTGCAGTCGGTTCGGGTTTTCACCGTAGCGCCCGTCCTTGGGCCGGCGAGACGGCTGCACGTACGCCGCGTTCCAAGGCTCGGGGCCGAGCGCGCGCAAGAAGGTGGCGGTGTGGAAAGTGCCGGCGCCCACCTCCATGTCGTACGGCTGCAGCAGAGCACACCCGTGTTTGCCCCAGAACGTCTGCAGGCGCAGGATCAGATCCTGAAAGTTCATCTTGCGTGTCTTGGCGACAGCGTTCTTACGTTGCCGCAGGCGGTCAAAAGAACGCGGATTTTACTGTGTTTCCCGCGCGTCGATTCGAGGTCTGCTCCGACGCGGACTGCTCGGATTGCGGCCGTGGATCTCTCACGCTCTGGGTGACCGCCACGCCAAGGCCACGGCCAGCCCCACTAGGCTCAGGGCCAGGAACGGCCAGTTGCCCCAGAAGATGAACGGCGTGCGACCGGTGTATCCCTGCGCGGCGCCTTCGAGCACGTAAGCCACGAACTGCGGGGCGGCACGCGCCACGCGCCCGCGTTGATCGATGATGGCCGTCACTCCTGTGTTGGTCGCGCGCAGCATGTAGCGGCCGGTTTCCTGGGAGCGCATCTGTGCGATCTGAAGGTGCTGCATCGATGCGATCGACTCGCCCCACCAGGCGTCGTTGGTGAAGTTGGCGAGCAGCGTCGCTCGAGGAAGTTGGCGGATGATCTCCTCGCCGAAAACGTCCTCGTAACAGATGTTCGCGGCCACTCGTTGGCCCGCCGCATCGAGCGGCCGCTGGACCGGATCGCCGCGGGAGAAATCGGACATGGGGATCTCAAGCGCGTTCATGATCCAGGTCAAGAAGCCCCATTGAGGGAAATAGTCGCCGAAGGGCACCAGGTGGTACTTGCGATAGGTCTGAGTCGGTGCGGTTCCCAGGCTGATGATGCTGTTGTAGTAGCGAGGCGGTTTCCCGGCAATGTATTCGGGGATGCCGAGCAGCAGATCGCCGCCTCTTTCTCGGGCGTGCCGGGCCAGCGCGTCCAGATAGCCGGCGGGGACATCGGCGCTGAACAGCGGTACCGCGGTCTCCGGCAACAGGATGAGCGTGCCACGCGCGATGAGCGTGAGTCCGAGATAAGTCTCCAGCGAGCGTTGCAGCCACTCGGGGCGCCACTTCATATCCTGTTTGATGTTGCCCTGGACCAGGCTCACCGAGACCGGCGGGCCCGAGGGCGCGGTCCATTGCACCAGCTGCAGCCCCCAGCCCAGTAACCACAACGCAACGACACCTGCGAGCGCAGGCCACTTGGGCGCGCGCGGCGCTCGCGCCGGCGGCTCGCTCCCTCGGTGAACTCGGAGCGCGAGGCAGAGCAAGCCGGCGCTCACGGCCGTCAGCAGCGACACGCCATATGCGCCCAGTACGGGGGCATAGCCGGAGAGCGGACCTAGGGGAGACTGCGAGTAGCCCACCGCGAGCCAGGGGAAGCCGGTGAACAGCCAGCCCCGCATCCACTCCGCGACGGCCCACGCCGCGGGAAACAGCAGGAGCAGCCGAGCCCAGTCCGGCGCCCTGGACCAGCCGAACAGCCACCCCACAACTGCGGGAAACAGCGCGAGGTAGGTGCAGAAGAACCACGTCGCAAAGCCGGCCACCGGCCAGGCCATGCCGCCGAAATCGTGCATGCTGACGTAGACCCAGCTCGCGCCGCTGTAGAAGTATCCGGCGCCGAAAGCAAGGCCGATGAGCATGCTTTGCCCCGCGCTCGAGCTTTTGCGCCACATCCAGGCGAGCGCGGCGAGCGTCAGCACGGGGACCGGATACAGATAAAACGGCGCGAACCCGAGCACGCTGGCCGCGCCTAGGCCGGCGGCCAGCAGCAAGCGTACGGCGCCGGGGTACAATGGGGCAAGCCGCAGGCGCTCGCCGAGCCGCAGTGCGCCCCGCGTCATTCAGGCGCGGGCAGCTTCTCGACCAGCAGCGAGTGCAGCCGGCGACTGTCGGCGCGCAGTACGCGGAAGCGCAAGTGGTCGAGCACGAGCTCTTCTCCGCGCTTGGGCAGGCGGCCGAAGTGCGACAGCAGCAGTCCTCCCACGGTGTCGAACTCGCCGTCGCCGAATTCGGTGCCGAAGGTGGCGTTGAAGTCTTCGATCGAGGTCTGCGCCTTCACCCGGTATAGGCCGTTGCGGTCGAGCAGGATATTGGCCTCGGTCTCGTCGAAATCGTATTCGTCCTCGATCTCGCCGACGATCTGTTCCAGCACGTCTTCGATCGTGACCAGCCCGGCCACCCCGCCGTATTCGTCCACCACCATGGCGATGTGATTGCGGTTGCGCCGGAAGTCTTTGAGGAGCACGTTCAGGCGCTTGGACTCGGGGATGAACACGGCCGGGCGCAGCATCTCACGCACGTTGAACTCGTGTCCGGCGAAGTAGCGCAGCAGGTCCTTGGCGAGCAGGATGCCGATGACATCGTCCTTGCTCTCCCCGATCACCGGGAAGCGCGAGTGGCCGGACTCGATCACCTTGGGCAGGAACTGCTCGGGAGTCTCGTGGATGTCCACGACATCCATCTGGGCGCGCGGGACCATGATGTCGCGAGCCTGCAGCTCCGAGACCTGCAGCGCGCCCTCGATCATGGACAGGGCATCCGCGTCCATCAGGTTGCGCTCGTAGGAGGAGTGCAGCAGCTCGAGCAGCTGCTCCCGGTCTTCGGGTTCGCGCATCAGGATCGCGCCGATGCGCTCGAGAAGCGTGGGTTTAGGGTGTGGGTCCATGCATTGCGCCGGCCATCGGGGCCGCAGCCGGCTCAAACCGAGTAAGGATCAGGATACCCCAGACGCGAGACGATTTCAGTCTCCTTGCGCTCCATGCGTTGCGCCTCTGGCCGCCGCTCATGGTCGTAGCCCTGCAGGTGCAGCACGCCGTGCACGACCAGATGTGCGTAGTGTGCCTCCAAGCTGATGCCCCGCTCCCGCGCCTCGCGGCGGACCACCGCCGCGCATAACACGATGTCACCGGCAAGCGGCCGCTCATCGGGGTAGCGGAAGCTCAGTACGTTGGTGGCGTAGTCCTTGCCCCGGAAGGCGCGGTTCAACCGCCGTCCCTCGGGTGCGCCGACGATACGTAGCGTGACCGCAGCGTCTTGCAGCAGGGCGGCCATGGTCCAGCGGCGCAGTTGCCTCGTCCCCGGAAGCCCGCTCGCGCGTGAGGCGTACTGCACGGTGAGCGCGAGGCGGGGTGGGCGCCGCGGCTCAGGCGCCCTCGCGCTTGCTCCGCGCCTCGTAGGCATTGACGATGCGGGCCACCAACGGGTGGCGCACCACGTCCTCGCTGGTGAACAGCGTGAACGCGATGCCGCGTACATCCTTGAGCACCTCCCGGGCGTCGACCAGCCCGCTCTTCTGTCCGCGTGCGAGGTCGATCTGGGTGATGTCGCCCGTGATCACGGCCTTGGTGCCGAAACCGATCCGGGTGAGGAACATCTTCATCTGCTCCGGAGTGGTGTTCTGGGCTTCGTCCAAGATGATGAAGGAATGGTTCAGCGTGCGCCCCCGCATGTAAGCCAGCGGGGCGATCTCGATCGAACCGCGCTCGAACAGCTTGCCGACTTTTTCGAATCCCATCAGGTCGTACAGCGCGTCGTAGAGCGGACGCAGATAGGGGTCCACCTTCTGCGCTAGATCTCCCGGAAGAAAGCCCAAGCGCTCGCCGGCCTCGACGGCGGGCCGCACCAGCACGATGCGCTTGATCGCATCGCGCTCGAACGCGTCTACCGCGGAGGCGACCGCCAGATAAGTCTTACCGGTGCCGGCCGGCCCGATGCCGAAGGTGATGTCATATTCCTGGATGTGGCGCAGGTACTCGATCTGATGCGGCGTTCGGCCGTGCAGGTCGCGCCGGCGCGTGATGAGCACCGGCTCGTCGGCTTGCGCGGCAGCCGTGCGGGCGGGGTTGGCCACTTCGATCAGGCCGAGCTGCACGTCCTCCACGGACAGGCCTTGCTCAGCCATGCGGTAGAAGCGCTCGAGCGCTTCGGCCGCCAGCTTCGCCTGGCCGGGCTCGCCGGAGACGGAGAAGTTCTCGCCGCGCCGGGAGATGGTCACGTCCAACGCCGCTTCGATCTGCTTCAAGTTCTCGTCCAGGACGCCGCACAAGTTCGACAACCGCTCGTTGTCCGTCGGCGTGAAGGAGAGTTCGAGCGGCTTCAATGCGAGGTGGCTCGGCGTGGGAGGAGAAGCCGCGGCGCGGCGCCGCAGGGGAGGGCGCAGTGCAGGTGTCGCATCGGGGGATCAGTGCTCTGCCGTGGCGAGTGCACCGCGAAGCGAATGCGGTAGAACCGACTGGATGATCACGTCCACGAACTGGCCGATCAACCCTTCGTCGCCACTAAAGTTCACGACCCGGTTGTTCTGCGTCCGTCCGGCCACCTCGTGCGGATCCCTCTTCGATCTGCCCTCCACGAGGATCCGCTGCCGGCTCCCGATCATGCTCTCGCTGATGACCTGGGACTGCTGGTCGAGCCGCTGCTGCAGTTGCTGCAAGCGCTGCAGCTTGACCTCCCCCGGAGTCTCGTCGGACAGGCTCGCCGCCGGCGTTCCCGGGCGCCGACTGTAGACGAAGCTGAAGCTGCGATCAAAGCCGACGTCTTGCGCAAGTCGCAGAGTGGCCTCGAAGTCCGCTTGGCTCTCGCCCGGAAAGCCGACGATGAAGTCGGTGGAGACGGAGATCGCGGG